>Ga0134102_1000021_pt1 | contig 191847 bp, 168 predicted proteins | sample 13_3_2metaG_FD_94447 | JGI IMG/M metagenome (GOLD analysis project Ga0134102, IMG submission 94447) | Switchgrass degrading microbial communities from high solid loading bioreactors in New Hampshire, USA - 13_49_3.3_201_A3 metaG | ecosystem: Engineered > Bioreactor > Semi-continuous >...
GCTTAACAGGTACAGCGATAAAAAATGGTCTGAACTGCCCATAAAGCTGTTGAGAGAAGATAGCAAATATCTGTATTTTACGGCTGATACCCCAGGATTCACTTACTTTGCAATAACAGGGAAACCAGTTGAAAATGAAGCCGGAATTGAAATGAAACCTGAAACCAGCACTGCGGAGCTTGATCAGAATATAACGACATCAGAAATTGAGCAGAGCCAGAAACCTGAACAGGGGAATCTAACAGGCTCACACGAATCTAAAGAGGGGAACCTGACAAGCATGCCGGAATTCAAAACACTATATGCTATAATCTGTCTTTTTATTGCATACGCCGGCAGGAAGAGGAAAAATTAAATCAATCAGGAAAAACCAGAAGATAAGTACGGGAGTGGGGGTTCAATGGGGTCATGGAAGATTTTTGACAGGTATGCAGAGGAATATGACGCCTGGTATGAGAGTAATGAATTCGAATACAGGTCGGAACTGCTTGCCCTGAGAACTTTCCTCCCAGAAAATCTGAAGAAATTGAAAGCACTTGAAATCGGAGCCGGTACAGGCAGGTTCTCTTCAGTTCTGGGGGTCGGACTCGGGCTTGAACCATCAAGGGCTATGGCAAGACTTGCAAAGCAGCGAAGCTTGGAGGTCGTGCTTGGAGTTGCAGAGTTCCTGCCCTTTAAAAAAGAAAAATTTGATCTGGTTTTGATTATTACCTCACTTGCTTTTTTCGAGAATCCTGATCAAGCGTTCAGAGAGATCCTGAGAATTTTGAAGCCAGGTGGACAAATTATAGCCGGAATTCTTGACAGAGACAGCCCACAGGGGTGCTATATCGAATCAAAGAGCAAAAAAGGCAGGTTTTTTTCTGAGGCACACTTCTTTTCGGCAGAAGAGATCTCGGAATATCTTACAGCACTCGGGTTTGAAAGTCTTGAAACCTGCCAGACAATCTTTAAACAGCCTGAACAAATTAAAGAAATTGAGACTCCGGAAAAAGGGCATGGAAGGGGATGGTTTGCAGTACTTTCAGCCAGAAAGCCTCTTTAAAGAAGTCTTTTTAAGCTCTGTGGGCTAAAGGTTTAAAAAGAATTACGATTCCGAATTTCTCTGAGCCTTTTTTTTCCTGCATCAATAATGGACATGAGTTCGGAATAGGCACATTCTGAGAGTTCGTTTCCCTGAGCGAGTGAAAAGAGAGTTTTTCCATCCGAATAAAGAAGAATTCCGTTCCATTCTGCGAAGTGAATGCCTGAAAGATACTCACAGGGCAGTTCCCATCGGGAATCTACATTTTCAAAACCTTCAAAACGGTAGAAAACAGCCCCATTTTTCAAGACTTTTGTAAATCTTAGGAGTTTACTGACCATATTTTTTCATCCAGGTTGTGTTACCATAAAAAAGAAACAAAATGATTTCTACCATTTTTAAAGGAAATTATTAAGGGAATTTTAAAGGCTCAATGATCTTCTAAGGAAATCAGTCAGCTCTAACAAGAAAAAGAATTAAGTCAGTAGAAAAAATTAAACCATGAGCTCAGTTATTTTTTCCCCTTTTGCATTGGTAACGGTTACGGATATTTCTTTAAACTTCGGAACTCCTGTGCCGCCAGTTTCATCCGAAACAAGCATATTTGACCAGGGGCTTTTAGGCATATATGCAATGCCCCTGTGAGGAGTTTCATATCCAGATTCCTCAGCTCTGACAACAACCCGTCCAAATTCGTTTTTTAGGATGACAGTATCGCCTTTTTTTACGTTCAGCTGTTTCAAGTCTGCAGGATCCAGCTTTATGACGGCAGAAAGGTTTTTGTACTCTTCCCCAAAACGGTTTTCACGCATAGCCTTATCCTGAAAGATATCCCGATAAGTTATGATTTTAACTTTTATTTCAGGAGCCAAAAGAAAAGATCCGAAATCCATTACAGTGCCTCCATTATTTTCTTTAGGATTACTTCCTCAGATGGGTGATCTGTCTTAATTACAGGTTCAAAACTGACTTTAACCCCATCCATGCGTGTAGCACTTCCTCCTGACTCTACGCCACTTATTGTGGTATTGATGTAAACTTTTGCATGCTTTGAAGTAAGGGTTTCACAATGGTCTATTGAGATAACAGGAATCTCAAGCAGGTTTTTCACAATGGAGTGGGGAAGGATTGAAAACGGATCAGTGCCAATAATAAGGGCTGCATCCACTGTTTTCGCTTTAAGAGATTCAACAATTGAATACTCTGGCCCATGTTTTACAGTACCGTCCTCAAACTTCACGCTATTTACATACCCTGTTTCTGCAAAGAGCTTCTCGTTAAAGCCCACTATGTTACAGCTACTTACCATTGGGATCAGGTGGAAGTTGGCTTTTTCGTTAAGGACTTTCATAAGCTTGAAAAGCGGCTCAAGGTCATCAATCGAGTAGATTAGCCCGCGTCCTACGAAAATTACCCCGAACTTTGCCCCTTTAAGGATATTTGCAAGCTCAAGGATTCTCTTTGGAGGGAAATTGTAAGAGGTTTTGGGAATCTTTCCAGAAAGCCCTGCAATCAGGGCATCGATAAACTCTGCATCTCCTTTTGGAGGAATCTGGAAGAAATAATTCCCGCAGATCTTTGCAGTATGAGACTTCCGAACATCTATTGCAATTGCTGTTCTTTCTTCTTCCCAGCCCCGTTGCTTTTCGCTTCCTCTGGGGAAATAGGAATGCTTTGAAAGAAGGCGAGGATGAGAGTCCGATGGGTCTGTTCCCCAGTATATAATTACATCAGCTTTATTCCTCACGTCGTCAAGAGTGCAGGTCTTAAGCTTATTTTGAATGATAGCCTCTGACAGAGGACCCAGACAGAAGGAGGATGTATCATCAAGCGTTGCGTTGATTTTTTTTGCAAGCTCGATTGCCAGTTTCTGAGTTTCATCTGTAGAATTCCCGAGCCCGAAGATCAGGGGATTTTTTGCATTCTTGAGAATTGATACTGCCTCATTGATTGCAGTTGCCTCATCAACAGGTGTGTTATCAACACGGAAACCTACTTCGCCCCTGGTTTCCTTCATGTGGGCTACACCTACTCTGCAGGCTGTGTAAACTTTATTTACTACGTTTTTCTCGGATTCAACCTCTATATCATCGCAAAGGAGTCCACAGCCTGTGCACACATAATAGTTTTTCTCCATATCCACATTCCTCACACAAACTCAATTGCTTCTACAGGGCAGGTTACTATACAGCCATTACAGAGAATTTTATTTTTTCCGAAGCGGCGACATTCCCCTAAGTTCTGGGCTCTTACAATGCCGTCTTCTACGGTCAGAACCAGCTTATTAGCATTCCTGGGGGCGTTTCCTGAGCCAACTCCATAAGGATCATTTGCTACATTAGGAGGGCAGGCAACCACGCAATTTCCACAACCGAAGCACAAATCTTCATGCACAATGAGCCCGGTTTCGGTTGCTTCTTCGGATGGTTTGAAAATTTCACGTATTTTTTCATAGTTTTCTTTGTATTTTGGTTCTTCTTTAAGGGGCGGGCAGTCCTCGGGTGTGAGCTCGCGTGCCATAAGGGCTACTGCAAAAGCCATACATGAGGTTTTTCCGCACTTTTTGCAGTTGGTTTTTGGAAGCAGCTGATAGAGTTCCATTGCATTTGTCATTCCAGGTCACCCTTGAGTCAAGTTTTTAGAAGTAAATTTTTAATATAAGTTCTCCTTAGAGGGAATGAATAACAAAATTACGATTAAAAAGTAAAATTAAGCTTGCCACTGAAAACGCAGGTTAAAGAACCTTTAATTAAATATATGTAAGTACTCTTCCTTAAACTCTCGCTTTTTTATTTTCAGTGTTACTTTCAGCTTGAGGAGGGAATATCCGGCAAACTTCTGCGAATAAATTGAGATCTTCAAATTTTGATGCCCTTAGGTACGCAGGCTTCTATTTCTGGGATCTTTGAGGTCAAAGGCTTTTCAAATTAATTTTCCTGGTCACAGAAATAATTGATAAGCCTCTTTACAGGCAAATGAATCCAGTGAACCCAATTTAATTCGCTTTAAAGAAAAGTTCGCAGTGGCAGCTTCCATCCCTTTCGACTTCTTCTTTATGATATATGCAGGGACATACGATCTTTCTATCTTCTTTTTCATCTCCCGTAACTATTCTGCAGGGGCAGTAGCGCTTTCCGAATTTCTCAAGCTTTAATGTAAGCCCGTCAAGCACATAATCAAGAGCTTCTTTATCCGGGTTAAGCCTGTAACCTGCTTTCTCCGCATACTTCTGAGTCCATTCATACATTTTTTCCTTTAATTCATTGTGTTCAGTCATACAAAAAAACTCCTGACCCTTTAAACCGAAACAGTCCTGAACCTTTATGAGAAGAATATGTGAGTACAGTTTGAGTCATTTATAAAATGGTAGTATTAAGGTACTAATTATCCTTAATTGGTACCAAGATGTATGGCAACAATTCAGGATTTTAACATCAACTCCAGTTTGTAACGTTATAGCTCTATTTTTATTCAAGTTATTTATAGAAATACCTTATCCCTCAGGAATTATTTAATTCCTCCCATACTACCAGTTTCATCTCACTTATATCTGTATCCAATCCTGTCTCACTTATGCCCATATAACCATTTTCTGTTAAATTTTTATTGAGTCGCCCGTTTGAGACTGGTTCCTAAATTAGGAATTAAGTTCTCAAACTATAAATCAATTGGTAAGACTTTGGTGGTAAGGTAGAAGTAATGATGCTAAGGTTCTGTCCAATACTTTTCTCATATACCAGCCAAACTGCGTATCAGTCAAAGTGAATTGTCAGTCTGGAGTTCAGGTTTAAATATAAACCCGGTTAACTGGTTGGCTCAAGACAAATAAGAAAGTTAATATACCTAAAATATAAATTCTATTATATAAATAAATTCTGTTATATAAATAAACTGTTAAGCTGTATATAATAAATGGTCAAATCTGTTACAGAAGATAAACTATAGAAGAACATAGCAAAAAATAATAAAACTTAGAGTAAAAACTTAGAGTATTGGAACTTATCTAAAATAGTCTGAGATTTAAAATAATAAATTAACATTAAATAAATTTGGAAACACCATATAAAATAAAGGTTTTGATTTTATACAAAATCCTTATGCTTTTATTCAGTTTAAATGAAAAAGTATAGGGATATGTAAAGGCTACTATCTATCATTAGATTATCAGTTCAATACAAATAGCAAATTGTTAATTAAACAATAACACAATAAAAAATTGTAAATGTGAAAGAATAACAATTTCATATGAAGATGAACAATATAAAAGTAACAAATCCATGAATTTGGAATTTTAATTGTTCTCAACAAATTTGAAATCTAAAAATTCTTTAGTGAGCAGCTGTACCGGATCTGGTTTTTCTGTATGGCAAAATGCTCTTGCACGTGGTTCTGAATTATGGTCAGGAATCATAACTTTCAGTATGTAAACCTTTCAGGTTATATGCAAATCTTTCAGGTTATATGCAAATCTTTCAGATTATATACAAGTCTTTCAGGTTGTATGTAAATCTTTCAGCTTGTATGTAAATCTTTCAGGTTACATGTAAATATTAGAAGCTATAGCTTGACGAATCGTTAAGATTCGGCATTAAACACAGGTATATGGAGTCACCAATTATGCGAATCGGAGTCTATATTTGCCACTGCGGGTTGAATATTGCGGGAGTAATAGATGTACTGGCTCTGCAGGAAATGGCAGCTGAACTGGAAGATGTGGTGCTCGCCCGGGAAGTACAGTTTCTGTGTTCCGATTCCGGACAGGAAGGCATCATAAAGGATATAAAAGAAAATAAAATCGATAGGGTCGTAATAGCTGCATGCTCCCCGAGGCTGCACGAAAAGACCTTCAGGCACGTGATGGAAAAAGCCGGGCTAAACCCCTACCTAATGGAGATGGTAAATATAAGGGAGCAGTGCTCCTGGGTGCATGCCGATGACCCCCAGATGGCGACCCAGAAAGCTTTTGACCTTATAAGGATGGGAGTTGCAAAGGCAAAGTTCCTTAAGGAGCTGAGTGCAACAAATTCCAAAGCAAGCCGAAATGTGCTTATCATAGGAGGAGGAGTTGCCGGAATTGAGGCAGCCCTGAATCTTGCTGACGCCGGTTTTCCGGTCACGATGGTAGAAAAGGAATCCACTATAGGAGGCAAAATGGCTCTGATGAATGAGGTCTTCCCCACTAATGACTGCTCCATCTGTGTACTTGCCCCTAAAATGACAGAAGTCCAGAACCATCCTAATATTACTCTTTACACATATTCCGAAGTCACTGATATTTCAGGGTCAGTCGGCAAATTCCATGTAAAAGTCAAACGCAAACCGAGATTCATACTTGAAGATAAATGCAAAGGCTGTGTCGATCTCTGCGCAGAGGTCTGTCCTGTAGAAATCGAGAATCCCATGAATTACGGAATCGGAAAGACCAGAGCCATATATATGCCAATTCCTCAGGCTGTTCCGCAGGTGGTGCTTATAGATCCCGACCACTGTGTAGGCTGTGGATTATGTTCACAGGCATGCCCTGCCGATGCCGTAGACTACGAACAAAAACCTGAAGAGATTGAGTTTGAAGCCGGGGCAGTAATCGTTTCAACGGGGTACCAGCTCTTTGATGCATCTAGGAAAAAGGAGTACGGGTTCGGGAAATACCCTGATGTTATAACAAACATGCAGCTTGAGCGCATGCTTAACTCGGCAGGGCCTACAGGCGGACGGGTTATTGTGCCTTCCACAGGCAAGCCCCCGAAAAGCGTGGCTTTCATCCAGTGCGTCGGGTCAAGGGATAAAACCGTTGGGAATGAGTACTGCTCAAGGGTTTGCTGCATGGCTGCACTCAAAAATGCCCAGATGATTAAGGAACGCTACCCTGATACCGAGATCACGATCCATTACATTGACATCCGGGCTGCAGGGGAGATGTATGAAGAATACTACGCAAGGACGCAGGCTATGGGTGTTGATTTCATTCGGGGAAAGGTTGCGGAAATTTATGCAGGCGAAGACGGCAGGCCCGTACTCAGGTATGAAAACACCCTGGAGTGCCGGGTCGAAGAAGAAGCCTGCGACCTTGTAGTGCTCTCTACGGGTTACGAGCCCACCGAAGCGGCAGAAAATATAGGCAGAATGCTGAATCTTGCCCGACGGCCAGACAGGTTCTTTGCAAGCGCCCACCCAAAGATGCGCCCTGTAGATGCCCCTGTCAGCGGGGTTTTCCTTGCAGGCTGCGCCTCAGGACCCAAAGAAATTCAGGTCTCAATTGCCCAGGGCAGTGCATGTGCATCCAAGGTAATGCAGCTTCTCGGAACAGGCGAGCTTGAAGCCGATCCTATGGGAGCTCATGTTGATCCTGAAAAATGCATAGGATGCAGAACCTGTCTTGAGGTCTGCAAATTCGGGAAAATCACTATGGAAAATAAGAAAGCTTTAGTAGACGAGGTTTCATGTTATGGCTGTGGAGACTGCAGTGCAGCCTGCCCTGCTGGAGCAATCCAGATGAAGAATTTCGAAAACGAACAGATTCTAGCCCAGGTCCGGGCTGCAACTGCGTACAAATCCCAGAGTCCTTTCATAGTGGCTTTCCTCTGCAACTGGTGCAGTTATGCCTGTGCAGACCTTACCGGAATGTCGCGGCTTCATTATCCGACAAATATCCGAGTTGTGCGTACGATGTGCTCTGCAAGGGTAAGCCCCGAATTCGTACTTGAGGCTTTAAAAGGTGGAGCTGATGGAGTGCTTGTTGCAGGCTGCAGGATGGACGAGTGCCATTATATACATGGGAATTATGATGCAAAACGAAGAATGGACGTTTTAAAGGAAGTCATAAGCGATATTGGACTCGATCCCCGACGGCTGAGAACCCTGTGGATCTCTGCTGCTGAAGGAGAACGTTTCTCAAATACTATTACTGAGTTTGTAAAGGAGCTTGAAGAGATTGGCCCAATAGGCACCGAGCTCAAGATTAAGGAGACGGGAATTGGAGATACTGGAAACGAACTAGGGGAGGTGGCACAGTGAGCGAGGAGTACACAGAACGGGAAGTTCATTTATGCAGGGGATGCTGCGAAGCCGGAGAAAACGAAGTTATAGAGGCTGAAACTGAGGAGTTCGAAACCGAAGATCTCGAAGCTGAAGCACCCGAGACTGCTGAGGAAGAATCCCAGGAAAGGATTACGGTTACAACCAGCATGGATCTCCAGGGTTCCCATTTTATCTATACCCAGGCAACCGAGAAGTCTATCAAAACCCTGGATTATGACTACAAGCGCTGTAATGGCTGTGGGATCTGTGCTGAAATCTGCCCAACAAAAGCCCTTGAAATGGGTCCAATTCATGAGATTGCAACCGGGCTTGATGCACCTGCGGTAATCATGGATCTTGAGAAGTGTACTTTCTGCAGAATGTGCTCAAACCTTTGCCCTATGCATGCCATCACCTTTGAAGCTGTGGGAGAGGTTCCTGATGAGAATCAGTACCCCAAGTATGATACTTATGTTAAGATAAACGAGAAGTGCCTCCCCTGTGCGCTCTGTGAGGGAGCCTGCCCTCAGGATGCAATCGAAGTTGAGTTCACCTTCCCGAAAAAAGAAGAAATTGCGCCTTTTAAGGAAGGGGCAGAGGGAGAAATTGCAATTGACACTGAGAAATGCAATTTCTGTGGAATCTGCGCCCGGTTCTGTGACGCTTTCATCCTGCTCGAGCGCGAACCCACTCCTGAAAATCCCGTGCCTTTCGAGCAGTTGCTTGTAGATGAGGATAAATGCGATTACTGTGTGCTCTGCCAGGATATCTGCCCCGAGGAAGCAATAAAAGTTAAAGGAGAACGTCCCTGCGAGGCTCCAAAGGTCGAGGGGAAAGTCACGGTAGACGAACTGAAGTGTACGCAGTGTGCCCGCTGTAAAGCGGTCTGCCCGTATGAAGCCGTAGACCTGCAAAAGCCTATGGAAGGGCAGCTGAGCCTTATAGATAAGAATCTGAAGGAGTGTGATCCGCAGGGCTGCCGCGGCTGTTTCAACGTTTGTCCCTCGGAACTGTGGTATGTGCCTACCGATCCTGAAGACCCGCGGAAAATTGCTTTTAAAGAGGATTTCTGTATGTACTGTGGAGCCTGTGTGAAAGCCTGCCATCTTGACGCCATTAAAGTGGATAGGACAGAAATTCACCATACCGAGATTCCTGATACTCCCTGGGCTGCGCAGTGGAGGGATGCAATTGAGTCCCTGAAGACAGGAGTAAGGAAAGGCGTCGACCGTGCCGTTCCCAGGGAAACCGAGACCCTTAAAGCCCAGAAGTTCATGGGCGTTGAGCCTCCTGGAGTTGATGAAGAACTTCTTGCAGCCGTGCAGGCAAAGCTCGAAGCCCTTATGCCAGCTCTCAGGAGCGCTAAAATCAGGAAACTCTGGGAAACCGACTCTCCGAAAAATGTAGTCGCAGCCGTGAAAAAGAAAATCGAAATCGAAAGCTGAGGGCTATAAAAAGAGGAAATCGGACCTTAAATCCTCAAATTAGCTCTGAAGAAAACTGAGATAAGCTGAGAGTAAGCTGTGAAAATTCAGAGATGAGATTAAGATATAAGAATAAGATATAAAGCTCCATACATAGGGAAAGTTGCAAGCATGAAGAGAGCTTTAAGGCTTCGATTCATAGCCTGCCGTTCCCCTCTCAGGAGTCACATTTCTCTTTTACGACCATTACAGGAACTTTTGAGTGCCGTATCACTTTTTCTGCGACGCTGCCCAGGATCAGCCTGTCAAGACCTGTTCTTCCAATCATGCCCATAACAATGATATCCATTTTTTCTTCCTCTGCAAACCTGATCAGTTCATCGGCAGGATGACCTTCAAGCAGGACGGTCTCCACATTAACATTTTTCAGTTCTCCTATCTCATTTATGTAGCTTACAGCTTTGCATCCCTCCTTTCTCAGAGCTTCATACATCCGCTCGCGGTCAAAATCCACAGCCATGGAAGAAAAGTACTCTGTGGATACTACATAAACCGCGTAAACTGTTCCTCCGCTCAACCTGGCAAGTTCTATCCCTCTACTGGCAGCAATCCTTGAGCAGACCGAACCGTCAGTTGCAATCATTATTTTCTTAAAAGTAACGTCACTTATGAAAAATCACCATTTACCTATTAACCTGCACGAAATATAACAGCATCGGAGATCTAAAAGTGAAAAGCCAGGTTAACTTTTTCATGTTAGCCTGAGATGTCGATTTATACTACTGTATTATTTCCATAGTGGTTGCACCGGTTCAAAGCTATAATTCTATATATGGGAAAAAAATTATTGTATAAGCATGGCAGATCCTATTGGAAATTTTCTCTCAACTGTAAAGCAGAACATTCCATATCTAAAGGATCATGAGGTGACTCATGAGGTAGCTCTCGGAATAGTGATGCACTTATTTATTTTCATCTGTTTTATCACTCTGTTTTCCTTGTTAGTAATCAAGTTCATTTAACTCTAATAGATCGCGACTGATACTTAATAGACCGCGACTGATACAGCCCGGCTTTAGACTTACAGCATCCTGGTCAACTGGCAGCCGATCAGGAAGGCTGACACAATTCATAGATTTGTAAGATAATTTTCATGACTGAAAACTCTGAAATAAAAAAAAGAATGAAAGGGGTGAATATCAGGATATATCGTCGTTATTTAAACAATACAAATCCTGATTATCTCAGATGTATGTTATAAGCACATGACCCATGTCATAAGCACATAATGCGTGCTATAGGCGTGAGACATCTGTGATAAAATATATGCTATTATAAACACACTCAACGCTGCAAAGGCGTACATCACCCTCTAAAACTTCACGAACTTTCTATCATATCGAAAATTCTTTTGGCTTCGCTGATTATATAATGTGCATCTTCGCTTTCTATCCTGCCTTCTGCTTCCATGATTAAAACGCATTCAATGTAAAAGCCAAGCTTAACCATGGCTGTATCAGTGTCCCCGGCTTCAAGAGACTTGATCGTATACCTGAGCTTTGCATTGAGCAAATTCTTTGCAGAGGGCTCCATGTCAAGAGAATTCACATGTGCTTTGAGTTTTTTCAGCTCTTCTACGGAATTCATCTTAGACAGTTCTTTTTTATCAGTTTTTTCCTCTCCAGTTTCTTTTTTGTCAGTTTTCTCCTTTACAGCCTCTTTCTTAGCAGCTTTTTCTTCTACAGTCTCTTTCTTGACAGTTTTCTCCTCTACAGTTTCTTTTTTAGCAGCTTTTTCTTCTATAGTTTCTCCAGAAGCCCGGAGAGTGAACATGTAAATATCGTTATTTCCGTTGCGGTTATCGGTCCATACAATCCTGTCGCCGAAGATGTCATCCGCCCACTGCTCAGATTCGTTTGTCGTTATCTGCATTTCTTCGGAAGTGGAGAGGTTGTACATATAAATGTCAGGATTATCCCATCCGTTACCATTGCGATAATCCGTCCAGATTATCCTGTCTTCATAGAGAGCAGGGCGCCACTGTTCTGATTCATTGTCGGTTATCTGAACCTCGGTGGAGTTTACAAGGTCGTACATATAGATATCGGAGTTTCGATTGCGGTCATCTTCCCAGACTATTCTGTCCTTATAAATGTCAGGCCTGGCATCGGAAGAAACACCTGAGACGAGCCTGGTTTCCTGCGCTGTTGAGAGGTCATACATGTAGAGATCCCCATCAACGATCTGGTGCGAGTATAGAGGCTCGCCGTTCCGCCCGTCTACCCAGATGATTTTATCTTCATAGATTGCTGGGAAAGTCTTCCATGATTCGTTCTTGGTAATCCGGATTCCTGTGGAGGTGGAAAGGTTGTACATGAAAACATCCCAGTTTCCTTCAGGCCAGTGGTCAGCATCCAGACTTCCTCCTCCGTGGCGCCCATCCAGCCAGACCAGTTTGTCTTCATAGAGGGAAGGCGCATATTGGTCGAACTCATTTCGAGTGATCCGCGTCTCCGTGGATGTTGAAAGGTTGTAAACGTAAATATCCCAGTTCCCATTGCGGTTATCTTCCCATGCTATTATGTCTCCGTAAATGACAGGCGAGTACTTCAGGGATGTATTGTTGGTTATTCTCATTTCTTTACCAGTGGAAAGGTCGTAAGCATAGATATCTGTAGACTCGTAGCCGTCAGCATTGCGATAATCTTCCCAGACTATAATGTTCCCGAATGCCGCAGAGTTGCTCTGATCGGCTTCATTGGCGGTAATCCGAGTCTCATTTCCTTCGGCTACCGCTGCAGCTGCTATTCCTGTAAATATTAATAAAAAAATAAAAAGGCAAATTATTAACATATATTTTATTTTCATGTCATCCCCCCAAAAATAAAGATGTCTGGAAATTACTCTTCCAGACTTTAATATTTACTTTAGTATATATCAAGGAATATGAAATTCATATAAGAATTTAAGAAATTGTATTAGTAAACGTAAATTTTTGTTCTAAATCGTGTATTAAAATGAGAATTTGCCCGCTTAATTTTGTTAAATTAATATGTGTGAACGTTGCGGTGTCGAATTTACATCCGTAAGAGCTAAAATTTGAGCAGCTGGGACATGTTATATCTCCAGCTTATAGTTTCATCCAAAATGCAGTTAATAAGAATTTTTCATCTCTGAAACATAAGTTCTCGAAGGATTGCGTTTATGACTGGCTCTTGATGAAATCTACAGATCGAGATGTAAAAGAGTGAAGGCTAGAGAAATGTATGCTCCTAAATTAGATTCAAACAGAAGTTAAGATGGGGAATAAAGATCTTTACTCATTCTATTCTTTAGTAAGATATTATTTAACCTGTCAATAAGATAGCTTCACTCTTATATATAGAGATACCTTTATACCTTCTATCATACCTTTTACATTCAATTCCTTACCCAGTGATTATCAATAACAATTGACAATTAACAGTACAGCACCTAAAAGACTAAGAGAGGAATCGAGCGCAAAAAAGTTTAAAGATAAGAGAGGAAGTAACGAGCCAAGGATTTAATACTGAAGGAGAGCAAAAGGACGCAATTTAAAGGATAGGATTTAAAAGAAAATTAGAAAGGGCTGAAGGGAATATTAAAGAGAATTTAAAGAAAAACTAAAGAAATTCAGCTCGTATTCGAGGAAATTTAGTTAGTATTCAGGGAAATTCAGTAGTATTCAAAGAAATTGATAAGATTTTATGGGAGTTAAGGAGAATTAAGGCGCTTCCTGCTTAGATTCGGGTGAAAATATGGAAAAATACGATTACAGTGAACTTGGGCTGAAAGCCGGGCTTGAGATCCACCAGCAGCTGGACTCGAAGGAGAAGCTGTTCTGCAGGTGTCCAACCGTTTTAAGGGATGTAAGGGATTCAAACTTTGAGTTTTTCAGGTATCTCAGGGCTACGGAAAGTGAGATGGGAGAAATGGACAGGGCTGCGGTGGAGCAGACCAAGATCAGGAGGAAGTATATCTATAAGGCTTATGATACGACCTGCCTTGTAGAAAATGATGAGGAGCCTCCAAGAGAACTTAATAAGGAAGCCCTGGAAATTTCCCTCGAGATTGCAAAACTCTTCAACATGAAACCTGTGGATCAGATGCACGTTATGAGAAAAATCGTGGTAGATGGGTCGAATACAAGCGGGTTTCAGAGAACGGCTTTTCTTGCAAGCAACGGGTATATTGAAACCTCCGAGGGGCGTTGCGGAATTGACAGCCTCTGCGTGGAAGAAGAAGCTGCCCAGAAAATTGAGGAAATCGGAGACTCAATCGTTTATTCCCTTGACAGGCTGGGAATCCCGCTTGTAGAACTCGCCACTGCACCGGATATAAAGTCCCCTCGTCATGCCCGAGAGGTTGCCGAACAGATAGGAATGTTCCTCAGATCCACAGGGAAAGTAAAGCGCGGGCTTGGAACAATCAGGCAGGATGTGAATATCTCAATTTCCGAGGGCGCAAGAGTTGAAATAAAAGGTGTACAGGCGCTTGACCTCATAGAAGATATCGTTCGCAGGGAAGTAAAAAGGCAGTTGAATCTTCTTTTTATCCGACAGGAACTCATGGAAAGAAAAGCCTTCGTCTGCGAAGAGATTTACGACGTAACAGGGCTTTTCATAGATACAAAGTCCAAAGTCCTGCAAAAAGGCGTGAAAAAAGGCGCAGTTCTTGCCGCCCTTCTCAGGAAATTCGGCGGACTTGTAGGCAAAGAAGTGCAGCCAGGAAGAAGGCTCGGAACCGAGTTTTCGGACAGGGCAAAGACTGCTGGTGTAGGAGGGATTTTCCATACCGATGAACTTCCCAACTACGGGATTACCGATAAGGAAGTTCAGGCTGTCAGGGACGCCGTAGGTGCACATCCTGAGGATGCCGTAATAATGGTTGCAGACGAACCCGAAAAAGCCAGGCTTGCAATCGAAGCGGTTATTGCAAGGGCAAAAGAGGCAATTAAAGGAGTTCCTGAAGAAACCCGAAGAGCCCTTCCCGATGGAAATACTGCTTATATGCGCCCCCTTCCGGGAGCAGCAAGGATGTACCCTGAAACTGATGTGCCTCCGATAGAAATTTCACAGGAATACTTCGACTCAATCGAGATCCCTGAACTTCTGACCGAACGGGCGAAGCGTTTTATCTCCGAAAACGGCTTAAATAAAGAGCTTGCCGAAAAAATAGCCTATTCAAAGTATCTTCCTCTCTTTGAGAGCCTGGTCGGAACTTATAGAAAAGATGCAAACGTAAACCCAACCCTGATCGCCAGAACGCTTGTAGGAATTGTTCCGGAAATCAGGAGAAACGGGGTCGAGACCGAAAATCTTACGGATGAGCATTTCAAAGGGCTTTTTGCAGCCATCTCAAATCAGGAAATTGCAAAAGAAGCTATCCAGGATCTTCTGACAGCTCTTGCAAAAGAACCGGAGCTGAGTGTTCCTGAAGCGATTTCAAAGCTTGGGCTCAGTGCCTTTGACCCTCAGGAGGTCGAGAATTTCATCAAGAAAACAGTCAGGGAGAGAGGAGACTTTATCAAGGAAAAAGGTCCAGCAGCTCTTGGTCCCCTTATGGGCATTGTCATGAAGGAATACAGAGGCGTGGTTGATGGAAAAATCCTTAGCCAGATGCTGAAAAAAGAACTGGATGATTTTATTAACCAGGTTTAAATTACCCTTTTTCTTTTTTTATATTTTCTAATTTATTCATTTTTCTTCTTTATTACATTCTCTAATCTTTATTCATTTTTTTCATCCATTTTCCTTTCCATTTGTTTTCTTTTTCGTTCATTTTCTTTTTCACTCATTTTCATTTCTTACTCATTTTCATTTCTCATTCATTTTCATTTTTTCATTCATTCTTACTTTTCATTCTTATTTTTGGAGTACAAAGAATTTCATTTCTATGATACAAAAACTCCCGTTATATAGTACAGAAGTTAACTTTTTATATTAATTAAGACATTTATACTAATAATAAACGAGGTTGAGATTTTGTTACTTCTTACCAGAAGATGGTAAGTGGTAACTGATCCACAGGAAGGTTACAGAAAAAAATAACCTCAGGAGAAGACCCCCCGTGAAAGTACTGCTCGTAGACGATGACCCCCTATTTCTAGAGCTATCAAAGACATTTCTTGAGCTTTTCCATAATATAAAATCGGACACTGTAAACTCTGCACAGGAAGCCCTTGAGAGACTGGAAAATGAGTCTTATGATGTGGTAGTCTCCGACTATGACATGCCTATTATGGACGGCATTACATTTTTGAAAACTATCCGTGACAGAAGTATTGACATCCCCTTCATAATGTTCACTGGAGTGAGCAAGGAAGATGTCATACATAAGGCAATTGAAAATGGCGTGAATTCATTTATCCAGAAGATAGGGGATCCAAAGGCTCAGTATTCCGAATTGTCAAAAAAGATCTGGCAGGCTGTCAACAGCGGTGCAGGTTGATAATAAGAGCTGAAGACCTGAGACCTTGCAGAGGCTTTCAACCAGATCCAGAGTGTGTGGTTTAGAGTGTTCATACATCAATAGCTTTTGCTAATCCTGCTTCCGTACCTTTTTTCCTTAACAGGTTTTTACGAAACCTGATCGAATTTTTACTTGACCTGTGCAATAGAAAGTTGAGCTGCCCGTGGGCAAAAATTTATGGAATATATTTATCTTCTTTTATACTGATATTTTCGAAGGGATTGTATGGTTCAGGAATACAAGCTGTTTATTGGGGGAGAGTTTAAAGACTCGTCAACAGGAGAGGTTTTTGAAGATATAAACCCGGCTACTCTGGAAAGCGTTGCCATGATACAGGTAGCTGGAGCTGAAGATGTGGATAGGGCGGTTGAGGCTGCCGAGTCAGGTTTTAAAATATGGAGCAGAATTCCGGCTCCAAGAAGAGCTGAAATACTTTTCAGGGCAGTCCGGATTTTGCAGGAAAGAAAGGAAGAACTTGCTGTCCTTATGACACAAGAGATGGGAAAGATCCTGCCTGAAACAGGGGGGGACGTACAGGAAGCCATTGATATAACAAATTATGCTGCAGGAGAAGGGAGGCGGATGTTCGGGGAGACAACGCCCTCCGAACTCAAGCAAAAGTTTTGCATGACCGTACTGAGACCGATAGGAGTTGTTGGCGTGATTACGCCCTGGAACTTCCCTCTTGCGATTCCTGCCTGGAAGATTATGCCAGCCCTTATAGCTGGAAATGTAATCGTATTCAAACCTGCAAGTGATGCGCCCCTGCTTGCCTTCAAGCTGATAGAGGTGCTTATAGAAGCTGGTCTGCCTCCGGGAGTAATAAACCTTGTTACAGGGCCAGGAGGAACTGTCGGGAAAGCCATAGTCCAGCACCCTCGCATAAATGCCATTTCCTTTACAGGCAGCCTTGATACAGGAAAATGGATAATGGAAGAATGTTCAAAAACCATGAAACGGGTTTCTCTGGAGCTCGGAGGCAAAAACCCGGTAATTGTTATGGATGATGCTGACCTTGAACTTGCACTTGAAGGTGTGTTGTGGGGAGCTTTCGGGACGACGGGACAGCGCTGCACGGCTACGAGCAGATTGATTCTACATGAGAAAGTGAAGGATGAATTCACCAGACGGCTGATTGCGAAAGTTAAAGCTCTCAGGCTCGGCAACGGACTCCTGCCTGAAACGGATATTGGGCCTTTGATAAGTAAAGCCCAGCTTGAGAAAACGGAAAAGTATGTGAGCATAGGGATAGAAGAAGGCGCAACCCTGCTTACAGGGGGAAACCGAATAGACCCTGGGCTTCCAGGATATTTCTTCGAGCCCACAGTGTTTACGGATGTCAGGCCTGAGATGAGGATAGCACAGGAAGAGATCTTCGGGCCTGTACTCGGGATTATTACGGTTTCTGACCTGGAAGAGACAATTGAGGTTGCCAACAATACTAAGTACGGGCTTTCTTCGGCAATCTACACCGGAAATATAGGTAATGCTTTTAAAGCGATCGAGAGAATCGAAGCCGGAATTACATATATTAATGCCCCTACTATAGGAGCCGAAGTCCATCTTCCTTTCGGGGGTGTGAAAGGGACAGGGAACGGCTTCCGGGAAGCTGGGACAGATGCTATAAGGGAGTTCTCCGAGGTAAAAGCCGTATATATAGACTATAGCGGCAGGCTGCAAAAAGCTCAGATCGATCTGCCGGAATGAGATTCTGAAAGTATTGGGAAAATGGGAGGAATAATTTTGGATCAGGAGAAAATTGGGGATTTTGGAGAGGTACTGGGCATGGAAAAGCCTGAGAAGATTAAGGCGCAGGTTTCGAAGCAGGGTACTGATCTTGATGAGGAAAAAATCGGACTGCTTGATTTTGTTGGCCCAAAAGCCAGGGAGATTATCGAGCAGGACTGCAATATAATGTCAGCCTGTGCAGCTCGACCCTATCCTCTTGTTGTGGACAGTGCAAAGGGCTCAATAATAAGGGATATCGATGGAAATGAGTATATTGACCTGGTTGCCGGGATTGCTGTTATGAATGCAGGTCATTCCAATCCTGAGGTTGAGGCTGCAATCTCAGCCCAGCTTAAGAAAATGACTCACTGCGGATACGGGGACTTTTTTGCCGAGCCTCCGCTGAAGCTTGCAAAAAAGTTAGAAAAGCTTTCAGGTTATTCAAAGGTCTTCTTCTGCAATAGCGGAACTGAAGCCGTGGAAGCAGCAATCAAGCTTGCCTTCTGGAAAACAAAACGTCAGGGTCTTATCTCTTTTTATAATGCTTTTCATGGTCGCACTCTGGGTTCTCTCTCCCTGACATGCTCAAAAGTCAGGCAAAAGGAACATTTTCCTGCGTTTCGCACAGCCCATTCCCACTATGCCTATTGTTACCGCTGTCCGCTTAAACTCGAGTATCCCTCGTGCGGGATCGAATGTGCAAAAGAGCTAGAAAATCTTATTTTCAGGCGGGATTTGAGCCCGGAGGATACTGCTGCCGTTTTCGTGGAACCGGTCCAGGGAGAAGGCGGATATATCGTTCCTCCTCCTGAGTTTCATGAGGAAGTAAGGCAGATCTGTACTGACAATGATGTTCTTCTTGTATCTGACGAGGTTCAGACTGGCTGTTTCAGGACAGGTCCCTTCCTTGCCCTGGAAAACTTTGGGGTCAGAGCTGAGATTTCCTGCCTTGCAAAAGCTCTCGGAGCAGGTCTCCCTATGGGCGCAATGCTTGCAGATCGCGAGCTTATGGACTGGCCTCCAGGCGTCCATTCAAATACCTTCGGAGGAAATCTTCTTTCTTCAGCCGCATCTCTTGCTTCTCTTGAATTTCTGGAAAGGGAAAACATGGAAACTCGGGTAAAAGAACTTGGTTCCTATATGAAGCAACGCCTGTGGGAGCTTCAGGATAACTTCCCTTGCATAGGGGATGTACGCGGTCTCGGTCTTATGATCGGCTTAGAGATTGTAAAACCCGATAAATCCATAGACCCCTTGACACGGGATAAAATTATCAATGAAGCCTTTAAAGAGAAAATTCTGCTCCTTCCCTGTGGGGATTCGGTAATCCGCTTCTCTCCGCCTCTGGTAATTACAAACGAAGAGATTGACCTCGGGCTTGAGAGGTTTGAAAGGGCTTTGAAGAAAGCAACAGCTTGAGTTATTGAAGAAAATTCCAGAGATTTAATATAAAATTTAAATAGTCTTCAAATAAATTACATGAAAAACGATTTCTTTTGAAAAACGATTACTTTTTTCATTAAATAAGAACAATTTTTTTCGTTAAGTAAGAATATTTTTTTCATTAAGTAAGAGAGCTTTTCTCATCAAGTAAGATAATGTTTCCACTAAGCAAGAATAGCATTATCTGGAAACTAAGATGAAATAAAATAGTTAAATAGAGAATAGTTTCCCTATTCTCATAATTCTCTCCTTATTCCCTATCCTTCTCGTTTTCCTTCAGCCCGCCTTCGACCTGCCTGAGCGTTGCAAACCTGCTTACAAGAGGAGCAATAGGAAGATCTGCGCTGAGCGTACGAATTCCTGCTTCTATCAGCGTTTTTCCGGACAGGTCTGGCAGGATCTCAAGCCCTTTTCCTGCAGGTATCTTCAGAGTTTCGAATATGGACTCAGGAAGAGGAGCAGAACTGATTCCTGTACAGGAATTAGAAACAAGTCTCGGAAGAGGTTCAGGACTCAGACGGAGATGGCAGGAAGAAGAAAGTCCCAGATTCCTGTTAGGAGAGAGTCGATTATTGAGATCAGGCATAATGCCCATGAACTGGTCGAGCACCGGGCTTGAAAAAGCGACAGACTCGTAAATAGGAGTAATCTGTCGGACAAGACCTTTTTCATGGGCTACAAGGTCAGTTAGATAAGAAGGTAAAGCTGAGTTTTCGGATTTGCTGCTGTTCATAGCAATAAGGATTGTCACGCTGGTATATCAATTATACGAGGGCAAATAATTATATGAGGGTATATCAATTCATGCGAGGGCTTTTCCTGTTTTACTCATTGCAGTTAAAAACGTAGTAGAGAGGGCTCTTGGGCACGATCTATTAAATAATGCCATGAGATTTCCTTCCAAAGAAATCAGGGTCTGGAACCTTCATTGGCTTTAGCGAGCAAATCAACAATCTCGTTGAACCCCATTTCTGCTGCGATATCAAGAGCAGTATTGTTATTATGATCCTGAATGGTAAGGTCGGCACCAGCTTTAATAAGTAATTCAACTACATCCTTATACCCTGACTGTGCTGAAAGCATCAAAGCAGTAAGCCCGCTTTCATCCCGGATATTGAGATCGGTACCACCTTCAACAAGTATCTCTACAATATCCCTGTATCCTCGCTCTGCGGCATAAATCAGAGGCGTTTTACCGCTTTTGTCCTGAATATCAGGATCTGAGCCGGCACTAACAAGTAACTCAACAATACCCTTATGCCCGATTTTAGCTGCTGCATTCAAAGCTGTATTATGGTTTTTGTCCTGAATATTGAGGTCTGCACCGGCTTTAACGAGCTGTTCGACAAGGTCTTTATGTCCCCCGTTTGCAGCAGAAATCAAAGCAGTTTCGCCGTTCCTGTCTTGGATATTGAGATTGGCACCACTCTCGATAAGCTGCCCGGCAATCTGCCTGAACCCTACTTTTACTGCAAACTTCAGAGCAGTTTCACCGTTTCCATCCTGAATATCAAGATCGGCACCAGCTTTAATTAGCGGGTCAAGAATATCCCCTCGTTCTATCTTTGCCGCAGAAATTAGAGCAGTATCGCCATTCTCATCCTGGATATTAAGATCGGCACCGTTTTCAATAAAGAATTGTACAAGGTCTCGGTGTCCGTTGTTTGCCGCATAAATAAGCCCGGTTCTACCATATGCATCCTGGAAGTTAACCCCAATTTTTCCGCTCTTCAAGAGTTTCTCTACATTTTTTGTCTGCCCATGTTTGCAAGCTTCCAAAAAGCTCTGAGTCTTATCTTTGCCGAGTAAATTCGATATAAAGCCCATCAATGCTTTCTCCTGAATTAAAGACAATATTACTATAAAGGATCTTAAATATTTAAAGTCAGGTGAAATGAATAAAATGCAGGATTAAATTACGATTAAATTCTGATCGAATCTGAATCTTTGTAGCTTAAAACAGGCTGCTTGACAATTCTTCCTTTAACACCCATTAATTTTCGCTTCACAAAATTCTTTTCCCCTGCTGGCAGCTTCGTTTCCAGGGCTGAGCTTCAGGGCGCGTACATAGCATCTGAGAGCCTCATCGTATTCCTCAAATTTACAAAGCAAGTCTCCTCCTGTGAGGAGCGAGTCGAGGTGGTCAGGATCGCTCTCAAGAGCCATCTTGAAGGCGTTAAGGGCTTTTTCATTTTCTCCAAGTTCGAGAAATACCTTGCCTTTCCAGTACCAAGCTCCGGCATTATCAGGCTTCATAATGGGAGCTTTATTCCGGGAAAAGAAACTGAACCTGGGAATTTTGCAAGCCCAATCCGACGCTTTTTTGGGTTCGGCTGCAAGAGCACAATCGAAAGTATCAAGAGCCTTTTCCAATAGTCCCATCCTGAAATACACTATACCCATACTGGTAAGGATTTTAGGAGATTCGGGATCAAGTACAAGCGCCCTGTTAAAAGCTTCCAGGGCTTCTTCATTTCTGTTCAGGGCTGATAGCACAAAACCCCGATTGGACCACTCAACAGGGCTTTCAGGCTTAAGCTCAAGTGCAGCATCAACAATTCCCAGGGCTTCCTCGTACCTTTCAAGCTTGAAAAGCGCCATTCCGTAACACGACCTTGCATCCCAGGCTTTCTCAAGAAACGCTTTTCCGCTAGCTTTTTTCCCTATTTCGAATGATATGCTTGCTGCCCTGTTCCAGGCATCAGCCGCTTCGTTATAATCAGTAAGCGCCTCTTCAAACCTGCCTATTTGAAAAGAAATCCTGCCCTTTTTGTAAGCTTCCCCTGCCGACCTGTCGAGCTCTTTAAGTACATTTGCCATTTTTGCCATTTTTGCCATTTTTCTGCCTCAGATGTAGGTAAGTAATTAAAAACTATATTCTCAAAATTTAAACGCCATAATTCGCATTCTGGATTGGTTTATAAAAGTAGTCTGCTCTCAATCTGAAGAATTACTCTGATAAAAGATTGGCATTCTATTAATATTAAACTCCTGTGAGCATGCCTCCCGAGTACTAATTCAATAAAGAAAAAAGGTAAAAAAGTAAAGGAGGAGAATAAAAGTAAAGGAAAAACCAGGAAATAAAAGTAAAGGAAAAACCAGGAAAATAAAATCAAAAATAAAAATTCCGAGCCATAAATTTGGCATAAATGCACATGGTTTTATGATCTAAAAGTATGAAATTGGGCTTCAATTAACATAAGGAAATATTACAATTTAGTATCATTTTAAGAAATTATTGTGTTTCGGTGGTTCACTTAAGTAAACCAATATTTTTCATCAATTATTCGAGATTTTTACATTAAAAATTTTATTTTTCATTGCCCTACCCTAATAATTGTATCCCTAACAATTGTATTTCTCATGGCATGAACAAACTCTATTTTGTGTGCCTGATATGCTGGAGTAAAACCTTATTTTGCAGTATAAAGGGCGGTTTTCCGCGGGGGATATTTAATTGAAAAATTTATATATTAAAAAACTGAAAAAATATGGAAAATCCAGGAATGAGGAAATTCATCGTAACACTTATACATGTCTTATGACATTTACTCGCAGGTTCAGATGATGAAAGCAGTACTAGGCTTAGAAGACGGAACAGTTATTAAGGGCACCGGTTTTGGTGCCGAAGGCACAGCTTGCGGCGAACTTGTTTTTACCACTCAATTCACAGGATATGAGGAGGCTCTAACAGATCCTTCCTACAAGGGCCAGATTTTAATGTTTACTTATCCCCTTATCGGAAACTATGGTGTCAGCGGAGAGCGCGTCCAATCCGATAATATCCATGCAGAAGGGCTTGTTGTAAGGGAGGCCTGCAAAAAGCCTTATCATTACAAATCCACCCGTTCTATCCACAAATTTTTGGAGGATGAAGGAAAGCCAGGAATTGAAGGTGTGGATACCCGGATGCTCACCATTAAAATGAGAGAACGCGGAACCATGCGGGCAGCCCTTATTACTGGCAGTGACGATGGGGAAGAAGCTGTCAATATTGCAAGAAACCTTCCACAGATCACGGATGAGGAACTTATTTCCCTTGTGACCTGCAAAGAGCCTCGTTTCATACCCGGAGCTGAAGGCGCCTGGAAAGGCATAAGCAAACGTAAACATGCGGTTGTGGTTGACCTCGGGATAAAGCGCAGCATTATAAATAGCCTGCACAGCCGGGGAATTGACCTTACACTGGTTCCTGCAACTACAAAACCCGCAGAAATTGCAAGCTATGAACCAGATATCCTTATAATCTCAAACGGACCAGGCAACCCTGAAAAAGCAAAGGATGCGATTAACGCCGTAAAGGCTTTTGCAGGCACGATTCCGGTCTGCGGAATCTGTTTTGGGCACCAGATTATCTCGCTTGCTATGGGAGCGAGGACTTATAAATTGAAATTCGGGCACAGGGGAGGAAACCAGCCTGTAAAGGACCTTGTTGAAAACAGGATTTTCATAACTTCCCAGAACCACGGGTATGCAGTTGATGCAGATTCACTTGATGGGACAGGGCTCGATATAAAATACCTGAACGTAAACGACAAAACCGTAGAAGGGGTTACCCATAAAAACCTGGACATTTTCAGCGTGCAGTTCCACCCTGAAGCCCAGGCAGGACCATTGGATACTGAGGGAACGTTCTTTGGTAAGGTTGTGAAGGTTCTTGGAGGTGAAGTTTAATGCCTAAGCGCGAGGACATTAAGAAGGTTCTGCTTATAGGCTCAGGGCCAATTACTATAGGGCAGGCTGCAGAATTCGATTTCTCAGGCAGCCAGGCATGCAGATCCTTGAAAGAAGAAGGGATAAAGGTTGTACTTGTAAACTCAAACCCTGCAACCATAATGACCGACCCTGAAATGGCGGATTCGGTCTATATTGAGCCCCTTGATGCAAGGATAATAGAAAAGATTATAGAAAAAGAACGTCCTGACGGGATTATTGCAGGTATTGGAGGACAAACTGGCCTCAATATTACCAGTGAACTTGCAGAAATGGGTGTTCTTGAGAAATATGGAGTTAAAATTCTCGGAACCCCTATCGAAGCTATTAAAAACACGGAAGATAGGGAACTCTTCAAAGAGACCATGCTCAGGATAGGGGAAAAAGTACCCTTGAGCAGAGCAGTCCACTCCTTAAAAGAAGCTGAAGAAGTTGTTGAAGAACTCGGTCTTCCGCTCATTGTCCGCCCGGCTTATACCCTCGGCGGTGCAGGAGGCGGAATTGCCCGCACAAAAGAGGAACTGCTTGAGATTACGGAACGCGGGCTCAGACGCAGCCGGATTTCGCAGGTGCTTATTGAAGAAAGCGTGCTTGGCTGGGCAGAGATCGAGTACGAGGTCATGCGAGATGCGAACGATACCTGTATCGTAATCTGTAACATGGAAAACATTGACCCTATGGGTGTTCACACAGGCGAATCGGCAGTTGTTGCTCCTTCCCAAACCCTGAGCGATGCCGAGCACCAGATGCTCAGGAGCGCCTCAATCAAGATTATCCGTGCCCTCAAGATCGAAGGTGGGTGCAATATCCAGTATGCCTTAAAAAACGGCGATTACCGTGTTGTTGAGGTAAATCCCAGGGTGTCAAGGTCATCAGCCCTTGCATCAAAGGCAACAGGCTACCCGATTGCCCGCGTGACCGCAAAAATCGCAATCGGAATGACACTTGACGAAATCATAAATAACGTTACCAAGAGCACTCCTGCTTCTTTTGAGCCGGCTCTGGACTACGTAATCACAAAGATTCCCAGGTGGCCTTTTGATAAGTTCAAAACTGCAGACAAGACCCTGACAACAGCCATGAAAAGTACGGGTGAAGTCATGGCAATCGGCAGGACAATTGAGGAGTCCCTGCTGAAGGCTTTCAACTCTCTCGATATTGACTCTCAGTTGGGAACAAAACAATGGGAGGAGCCTGAGATCAAAACCCTTCTCAAGACCCCCACAAGCGAACGTCTTTTTGTTATCTACCATGCGCTTGAGCGGGGTATGTCGGTAAAGGAAATTGCCGAACTTTCGAGCATCAATCCTTTCTTCATCTCGAAAATGAAAGGGATCGTGGAAATGGAAAAGCGCATCAGGAAGGAAGAACTTACACCTGAACTCCTGCGCGAAGCAAAAAGAATGGGTTTCTCGGATACCCGTCTTGCTGAGCTGACCGGCAGAACAAGAGAGGAAATCAGTGACCTCAGGCATGAAGCAGGAATTCTGGCTACTTTCAAGATGGTGGATACCTGTGCAGCCGAATTCGAGGCAGCTACCCCATATTACTACTCTACTTATGAGGATACCTGCGAGGCAAACCCGACAGACAGGAAGAAAATTCTTATTCTCGGAGCAGGCCCTATCAGGATAGGACAGGGAATCGAATTCGACTACTGTACCGTCCATGCTGTCACTGCGCTTAGGGAAGAAGGCATAGAAACTCTTATCATCAACAACAATCCCGAAACTGTATCTACAGACTTCGATACCTCGGACAAGCTCTTTTTTGAGCCGCTGACTCTGGAACATGTAATGAACGTCATCGAGCGTGAAAGACCTGATGGAGTGCTTGTGCAGTTCGGAGGACAGACCTCGGTGAACCTTGCACTGCCCCTCAAGCAGGAGTTAAAGCGCAGGACAGACCTTAATACCGTAATTCTGGGCACTGATCCTGAGGACATGGATCTTGCCGAAGACAGGGAAAAGTTCTATCTCCTTATGCAGAAGCTCGGCATTCCGCAGCCTGAAGGCGGCTATGCAACTTCCCAGGAAGAGGCAATTGAGGTTGCAAAGCGGATCGGTTTCCCTGTGCTTGTGCGCCCATCTTACGTACTGGGTGGGCGGGCAATGGAAATCGTGTATGATGAGATAGACCTTGAACGCTATATGAGAGAGGCAGTAAGGGTCTCGCCCGAACACCCGATCCTTATTGACGATTTCCTTGAGGCAGCCAGCGAAATCGACGTCGATGCTGTCTGCGACCAGGAAGATGTACTTATTGGTGCAATCATGGAGCACATTGAAGAGGCAGGCGTACATTCCGGAGATTCTGCTTGTGTAATTCCTCCCCAGACCCTCTCTCCTGAGGTGCTTGCCCAGGTCAGGGATTATACACGCAAAATAGCTCTTGGTCTCAAGGTCAAAGGCCTGATCAATATCCAGATGGCAGAAAAAGACGGGAAGGTTTTTGTACTTGAAGCAAATCCCCGCTCAAGCAGGACAATTCCCTTTGTCTCAAAAGCCGTGGGAATTCCGCTTGCAAAGATCGCAGCCAAAGTTATTATAGGGCACAGCTTAAAGAGCCTGGGATACACTGACGAGCCAAAACCCAAACATGTCTCGATTAAAGAAGTCCTTCTTCCTTTCGATAAATTGCCAGGCGCAGACCCTATTCTCGGGCCAGAAATGAAAAGTACTGGCGAGGTCATGGGTATTGACTATGACTTCGGAAGGGCATACTATAAGGCTGAACTTGCAGCTGACAACCTGCTGCCCCTTACTGGAAAAGTTTTCCTATCCATAAGGAATGCTGATAAAACCGAACTCGTAGGTGTTGCAAGGAAACTGCAAGAAGCAGGGCTTGAACTTATGGGCACGGAAGGAACTGTTAATCATCTTGCAAAGCACGGGATCTTCATGGATGTGGTAAAAAAAGTCCACGACGGAAGCCCGAATGTTATAGATATGATGCGCAGGGACGAGGTTGACCTTATCATCAATACTCCGACAAGCAGACAGTCCCGGAAAGACGGCTCAAGAATCAGGCGGGCAGCTGTGGATTTCAAGGTTCCATACATCACCACAATGCAGGCAGCTATTGCTGCAGCCGATGCCATCGAGACCATGAAGAAAGGACGGGAGCTTACGATTAAATCCATTAACGAGTACCACAGCGAGATGGGACAGGCTAAAAAATCCGAACTAAATCTTGTTCAGGAAAAAGAAGCTGAATCGGCAAAGATCGAGTAAAACTGGTGAAAGCCAGAAAGAATAGTGTAAAAGCTGTCAAGAACAAAAATAATTAGGAAAATTTCCGAACCAAAGTTCTACGTAACTGCTCTGAACCAGAAAAGATGGCTGTCAGCCATCTTTATATATTTTGTTTTGACTACAGATTTATTGAATCATTGAATCTTATTCAATCTTATTAGCTCCTACTCAATTTCATTAGATCTGTTTCAGGTCGTTCATCACTCAAAGTCACTCATCACTCTTATTTGTCTAATCCATAAAGGGGTAGTAAAAGCATGGCAAAAAAAGTTGCACTTGCATATTCAGGAGGGCTTGACACCTCGGTGTGCATCCCCATCCTCAAGGAAAAGTACGGGTACGATGAAGTAATTACAGTCTCGGTAGATGTAGGGCAGCCTGAAGAGGAAATCAAAAGGGCGAATGCAAAAGCCGAGAAGATAAGCGACAAACATTACACAGTAGATGCAAAGGAAGAGTTCATAAGAGACTACATCTTCCCCTTAATCAAAGCCAACGGAAGCTACGAAGGCTATGTTATGGGCACATCGGTTGCCCGACCCCTGATTGCGAAAAAAGTAGTAGAAATTGCCAGAAAAGAAGGTGCAGTTGCCCTTGCGCATGGCTGCACGGGAAAAGGCAATGATCAGCTCCGCTTCGAAGCCGTTTTCCGCCAGACCGATATGGAAGTCATCGCCCCAATGCGGGATATGAACCTGACCCGCGAGTGGGAAATCGAGTACGCAAAAGAGCACGGAATCCCGGTGGAAGCCACAAAATCCAAACCCTGGAGCGTTGACGAAAATATCTGGAGCCGCAGCATCGAAGGCGGCAGGCTTGAAGACCCCTCCTTTGTCCCGCCAGAGGAAATCTACGAGTGGACAACCTCTCCTGAAAAAGCCCCTGACCAGCCCAGGATTATTGAGATCGGCTTTGAAGCCGGCGTTCCAGTCTCCCTTGACGGCGAAAAACTCAGCGGCTACGACCTTATAAAGAAACTGAACGCCATCGCAGGCGAAAACGGCGTCGGCAGAACCGATATGATTGAAGACCGCGTGCTGGGCTTAAAAGCCCGCGAAAACTACGAACACCCCGCTGCAACCGTCCTTCTCGCAGCCCACGCCGACCTCGAAAAACTCGTCCTGACCCGCAGCGAACTAAAATTCAAGAAGATCGTCGACGACCAGTGGTCCGAAATGGCATACGCCGGCCTTGTGGACGACCCCCTTTTTGCCGACCTCAACGCCTTTATCGACAAATCCCAGGAAAGGGTCACAGGCACAGTAAAAGTGAAGCTCTACAAAGGCGCCCTCACAATCCTTGCCCGCAGTTCGCCAAATGCCCTGTATTCCGAGGATCTGGTTTCGTTTGACAGCAAGACCATTGACCAGAAGGATGCAGAAGGGTTTGCGAAGTATCACGGGTTCCAGGCGAGGATGTACAGGAAAGTGATGGATAGGTAAATTTAGGTTTTGTCTGTTCCTTTTAGAGGAATGGACTACTCTTTTTTATTGAGTTTTTATTATCTCCAATCGTTGTTTCTTATCTTGACTGTTCGGAGAGCGCACAGTTTGATTTGCTTAATAGATAGATAACCTTTTTTTGAATCGGATTTTAGACCCCGAGTTCTCAACGGTCGACGAAGGAGACCGGCCTTTCCTGAAATAAGTTTTAAAGTTGCTAGTCTAAGGATGAAGAAACAAAAGAGAATGAACAATTTCAATAAGAATTTATATTTTTAAAAGAAAGAACATGTAAAATTCTCAAATTTCTGGTGTAAAACATTGAAAAACTTGAAAACTATTTATATACAAGCACAAGACAGAAGGCGGCGAGAGAAACTTATTAAAATTGTAGATAAGCTTAATAACAAAGATAAATCGGACAGTGATCTCCAAAACATTTGGAGGCAGTATATCGAATTAATAGCTGGTGGTAATGATACAGCTACATCATTTGCAATACTTATACTAAAGACAGTAATTTCACGTATTCCTGATAAATATCAAGCTTGGGAAGACCTTCTCAGAGTGGTCTCGAGAGCAAATAAATTTCCTATAGAATTGTCAGAACCCATTTTCTATCATATTTTTGAATATCTTCCAAATAAACAAATAGCCTGGGAAGATTTGTACAAGTTAACGAGTAATAATAAAATAAATGTGAGATTAATTGCAGCATTTGTATTAGGTGACTTATTTTCACTCGTTCCTGATAAGCAAAAAGCATGGAAAGATCTGCACAACTTAGCGTGTAGTGAAGATATTTATATTCGAAAAGGAATCGCTAAATCTATAGGTACTGTGTTCCCAAATATCTTGAATAAACAGGAAGCATGGACTGATCTTCAGAAATTGGTTTGTGATCAAAATGCTTCTGTGAGGATAAGTGCAATACATTCAGTTGATTCTGTATTTCCTTATGTTCCAGATAAACAGAAAGCGTGGGAAGATTTACAGGGATTCATAACTGATACAAATGTCCACATAAGATTTATTGCAATAGGTCTCTTAGATTCAAAGTTAATTGCTTCAAATTTTACTTATGCTCATAATAGTGAGCAAACGTGGAAAAATTTACTGAAAATAGCAACTGAAGAAGAAGAAAAAGATTGGCTAATAAAGTTTAGTGAGTCGAAAGCGCTTGCTACATTATATCTGTATATTCCAAATAAAGAACGTGCTTGGGAAGATTTACATAAGTTAGTGAACAACAAAAGTGAGCATTTAAGAGAATGTGCTGCAAAATGTACTGGTATTGCTTTTCAGTACCTTAAGGATAAAGCACAAGTTTGGGAAGATTTGTACAGATTAGTCAATGACGAAGATAGTTCTGTAAGAAGTGGTGCAGCGGCTTCTTTTGGAATTGCTTTTCAATATATTGAGAATAAGACACACGCTTGGGAAGAGCTACATAGATTAGCTAATGATGAAGATAGTTCTGTAAGAAGCAGTGCAGCAAATTCTATCGGGACTGCTTTTCAATATATTGAGAATAAAGTACAAGCGTGGGAAGATTTGCATAGATTAGTTGATGACGAAAATGATTCAGTAAGGAGTGCCGTGGCAAGTTCTTTAAGTTCTGTTTTCCGAAATATTGGAGATACGAGGCAGGCTTGGGAGGACTTACATAAGCTAGCAAACGATAAAAATGAATCTGTAAGAATAAATGCGGCAAATTCTATTGAAACTGCTTTAAAGTATATCGAAAATAAAAAACAAGCTTGTGAGACATTACATAATCTATTAGAAGATAAAAGTAAGAGGGTTAGGTTTGCTGCATTATTTACGACAGTTTTCTCTTTTTCCAATATCGCAGATCAAATTCAAGCTTGGAATGATTTGCTAAAACTCACAAATGATCAAGATTATCTTATTCGTGCTAGTGTAGCATCTTTACTTTACCTTGCTTATAATGATATGAAGGAAGATAAATCCAAGTGGGAAGACTTACACAGGTTAACATATCACCATGACATGCATGTTAGAGGAGGAACAACAAGATCAATTTGCTTTCTTTTTCCAAACCTTATCGATAAACAACAAGCTTGGGAAGATCTTCATAGACTTGTTAAAGATGAATCTAGTCTTGTTCGGGAATGGGTTGCTGAATCTTTAGAAGGTTCTTTCTCTTATTTGCCTGATCAGAAACTAGCATACGAGGATTTAATGAAACTTGCTAACGATGAAGATGCTGATGTAAGGATAAACGCAAATCATTCTCTTGGAAAAATATCTATCTTTAAGGCTTCAGAAGCAGAAACTGAAGAAAAGTATAGAGAAGAGCTAGAAAATGCGATTGAGTTCTTTGATAAATCGTCTAAAGAATCTGTTTTCCACAAAACATCACCATCTAAATTTTGTCTACCATTTTACCGCTCATTTCACACAATAATTTTTGAAAAATCAAGTGCCGACGAAGAAGTTGAGAGATATCTAACTGAGGCTAGGAAAGCAATAGAAAGATCTAAAATAAAGGAATTACTTTTTGAAGCTATTGAAAACCTCGCTAAAACTTTAAGAGAAGTTCAAGAATCTAAAAAACATGATCAAAAATTCAATAGAAGTGAAATTGATTATTATAGAAGATACTTTGATCGTGTAGAGAAGCTCATGAGAGATGCCGAAGAGTTAGCACCATTTGCTACAAAAACTGTAATAAAAGGTCTTCCCATTTTTGATCGAAAGTTAAACTCCCTTCTCGAAGAAATTCGGGAAAAAGCAAAAACTGCGTGTAGGGAATCAAAAGGTACTGATACAGAAGAAATTGCATGCGCTGTCAGTAGAGAGGTCCAGAAATGGGAAATTGGTAGTCAGGAAGAAATGAATTTGTATGTGGAAAACCTCGTTCTGGTTTTGAAATCTAAAATTCCTCATACTCCTGAAAACAGAGAAATTCTTGAGAGAATTGAGTTATTGAAAGATGAGAAAAACCTTACAAAACAATATAGTATTCTGCCTACTATTATTGGATTGATACCAACTGTAAATGTGATCCCAGAGGAAGCAGTTACTAACAGGTTTGATGACCTAAAAAGAGACATCAGTAATTTCAACGAGAAACTTGATCAAGTAATTATATCTTAAAAATCGGGAATTAGTCAGGAACTTGTTATTACTGCTGGAGGGCCGATTCCACACTTTAGTATCGATCATGTCGTTACCATTTCATTACAAGAAATATCATATCCTGAACTTGAAGAAGATCTGGAGAAAATAAAAGGAGAAACAATAGATAAACTGTCCAAACTTCCAAAAAGGTTAGGTGAAAAGATAGAAGAACATCTAATTCAAAACAGAATGTACGATGTTCTCAAAAAACTGATCTAAAATAACATATTATATTAATTATTAATGAATATATATAGAAATTACTTATAAAGTGCTACTAATTTATATACTATTTAGTGTACTTGTTTTTATGAAATTACTGTTGAATTATCACGTGCCTGGTTTGGGGAAATTAAGTGCACAATTATATGAAAATTCAAGCGCTACTTATTTGTTACTAAATTCTAATGATCACATTAAGAGAATGAGGAATATAGAACAACTCGGAGTGATCCATAATGTTTATGAAGGAGTTCATCACTCTCGTTGGGAGTATGTAATGACCCAATTGGGTCTTTTACACAGGTTATATCCTTCCGACAAAAAAGCGGGTGGGAGACCGCTAGAAGGTTGGGGTTTAAACTCAGACATCGAATTTTTAGATACAAGATTTTCAGGTACAGAAGTGATCCAAATATGGATACTTCTATCAAATGCAGGGCATCTACCAGGTACTTTTTCAAGTGAAAAAGCTCTTATGAAATACATAATTAAAGATTCTCGTATAAAGGAAATTTTAAGAAATTCATTAAAAGATGATAATGTAAAGTTGTATTTTGATTACATTTTGGAAACAGAAGATATTTATAATTTTAACAAAGTTTTATCTTTCTTTTTTTTAGAGCATTATCGAGATCAAGATCCAGAATTAGTCGATTTACTAATTGAGGTACTTAAATTCTATTGTATCGGATGTGATTCTCTTAAAAAAGAAGTAACTCCTGAAAAAATGATAAGTCTAGATAAAAAAAGATCTAATTTTTTGTTAATATTTAATAGACTGAGACAAATTTCTTATTTATATCTTGATTCTTTATATGGACCAGTGCCATTTGATTTTGATTTGCCTTCAATTTTAGTAAACTTACCAGATCATATAAACGATTTGTTTATTGGTGATGGAGATCTAGTTCAAACTCTTAACTCCTTTGATTCATTTCTTTCTAATACGATATATCAATCCGAAAAATCTTTACAGGCTCATGGCTATCATATAAAGAATGTCACGAGCAAAATAAAAAATAAATCAAAAAAAGTAAATACCGAAAAAGAATTGTATGAGTTTTTAATAGATAATTCAAACTTTGAGCCCCAATATACAAATTTACAAAAATACCAAACAATTAGATTTTTATTAGATATTATTCCAGGTTACTCAAAAATATATAAAAAGATATTTAATTTTGAGACAGAAGACTCTTTAAACAAAAAATACGGGAGTACTAAGTGTATATTTACATTAGAACCTAATATAAAAAAAGATACTTATATGATGTCTCTTTCTTTCTCTGAAAGTGTACAGATAATCAATCGTTAGTCGTTCTTGGTAAATTTATGAAGGATTTAATTGAACTAAAACAAACATTTACAAAAGAAAATCCTTTTGTTACTCTTAAACCTAATATATTTAATTTATATATAGAATCCATGTTTGATAAAATATTTTCACAGCTAATACTATTTTTCTTAAAGCAAATTATCGATAGTGATTATATATATAAATATGATAATTACGACTCGTCAAAGATATCTTGCATTGGTACTTTAGGATCGAAAAATGCAGCCATTCTATTGGAAAATTACTGCGAAAATCATGAGAATATTTCGGAATCTAGGCTTCATGAAATAAAGTCAATGGTACAAGTACTCAGTTCAATAGGCTATAAAGGGAATATCATTGTTACATGTGATAGAATAAAGATACTTGATATGGATAGAAAAATGGTAACTGATTTAGATGGATTAGCTGTAGGTTTCTCAAAGAATAAATTTTCAGTTTTATTGATAGAAGCAAAGAACCAACGAAAAAGAGGTCAGAGTGCTTCAATAAAGCAACTAAAAAGAAACATTGACAAATTAAATCTTAATACCACAATCGAGTCTAGTATCAGTTGTGTAGAAAACTATTGTGCATACTCATTTACGCAGATAGACGGGAACAAATACAGTAAAATACATAGATAATTATCTAGAGAAAGTCACCACTAAAGCGAAGTATATTTCCCATTAAGAGACTAATTATCAAATAGTCTACAAGGCTAAACTAAATATTGCGCAGCCCTGTAAAGTCCCCTTATAATGCTGCGAAAATCATGGGTTTTTGGTTCTCTTTTCTTAACATTCTCTTCACAAACGTGTTCGGGGAAAATTTCAGCAGACCGCCGGCAGGAAAAATATATTTCAACTGAACTGGAAACAGGAAGATTTCTCATTTCTTATTCGGCGGTCCAGTTTTGACAGCTTTTCTTGATCCATAATTCACTTGAAAAATATAACTTTAATCAGAAAAACCCTCCCCAAAGGAAAATATCACCTCGATCTAAAAAAGCCCTGCAAAGGGCTCCTTCTAAAGCTGCAAAATCACAGCTTTTTAATCTCACTTTGATTTAAGAACATATTCCGGGGAAATTCAAGCAGACTGCTGGCAGGAGAAATATATTAAACTGAATTGGACGTGAAAAAGATTTCACCTTTCCTTAGTAATTATAAATACTACAACCACAGAATACTATAACATATCAAAAAGAGATTAAACAGAGCCTGAAAAAATGCCGGAAAACCGAGAAGCTGAAATCTATATCCGGAAACTCCATGAAATGCTCCCTGAGCTTAAAGAAAAATATCATGTCAGTTACCTTGGGATTTTTGGGTCTTACATAAGAGGAGAACAGAAACCTGGAAGTGATCTGGATATACTTGTTGAGTTCAGCAAAACTCCTACAATTTTTAAATTTGTCAACCTTGAAAACTATCTTTCGGAAGCTCTGGGAATCAAAGTAGATCTGGTTATGAAAGACGCTTTAAAGCCGAACATAGGCAAACACATCCTGAGTGAAGTTGAAGCTGTTTGAAGAGGGATCGATATTCGCGAAGCAAAGGACTATATTCAGGATATTTATGACGCAATGGAAGCAGCAGAAGAATTTGTTAGTGGCTGGACATTTGAAGAGTTTACCGAAGACCGCAAAACACAGTTTGCAGTAATCAGAGCTCTGGAAATCATTGGCGAAGCGGCAAAGAATATCCCATATGATGTGCGTGAAAAATATCCTTTTGTTCCGTGGAAAGACCTGGCAGGGATACGAGACAAACTGATTCACGCTTATTTTGGAGTAAATCTGAAGGTAGTCTGGTTATCCGTTAAAGAGGGTATTCCAGAAGCAAAACCTTATATCAAACGCATATTGGATGAAATATGATTTAGAAAAATTCCTCTCAAGAGGAAAAAGAATCGCTTAATCTAAAGAAGCCCTGCAAAGTGCCCCTTATAAAGATACAAATCAGGGTTTTTCAATTTCTCTTTTCGTAACTTTATCTTAACAAGCGTATTCGAGGAAGATTTAAGCAGGCCGCTGGCAGGAAAATATATATTAAAACTGAACAGGTAAAATTAGTGGAATTGCTCACAAGGAAGATCAAAAAGAGGTAACTTAGACCTAGACTTTTCTAAAATAGATTTCAAATGTACACTAATGAAAAATGATGAGAATCATGGATTCGAACTCAGTAGTTTCTTCACCTCACGGAGAACATCTTCTATAAATACTTCGGGAGATTCTCTGGGTTCTGCTTCATTTCCTTTATGGATATGATAAGGGAACGTTTTTAAATTTTTCCAGTGTGGAGAATTATCCCAACGCTTTATCATTGCATCCTCTTTTTGCAGGTGATAAGAATATCGTCTGAAATCGGGTCCCACACTCTCACTAATCTCCAATAGGTAGCCATCTTTGAGAGTTGCTCTTGCTTTTAAAACCTGGACAGGAGGTTCAACTATTGCTTTGAGAACTTTTAATTCAAGTACAATCTCACTGGATGAAAGAGCAGAAACAATTTTGCTTATAGTCATAAGAACTTTTCCCAATATCGTAATGCTGTAACATAGCTTTCCCAGATTATGAAATCATCCCACTCTTCAAAGTTTTCTTCCTCTACTCTCGATTGGATTCTTTTTTCAAAAGCAGAAAAGTCCATACCGTACTTCTTCTCCATTTCAGCTACCTTTTTACCATAGTAATCGATCTTTTGTTCAGCTTGGTCATGCACAAGTTGCTTTAATGCCTCCTGTTCGTCTTTATATAGACCTACTTTCACCATGTCACTTATAGGTTCAAAGATTTTACGAGGAATTTTTACGTACTCAATAGCTTCTCCCAATAGTATCACCTAACTAGCATTTTGTCTCTCCAATCTTAAATGTATTTGTATACTCATAGAATTTGTCTTTTCCACCACATTTGCAAAAATAGTTTTAAGAGATTAAAGCAAACCTTCAGTTGGAGAAATATATTAAAACTTAGTTGAACGTGAAGAGAAATTCACTTCCAATCAGAAAAACCCTCCCCAAAGGAAAAGATCACTTCGAGCAAAAAAAAAGCCCTGCAAAGTGCCCCTTCTAAATCTGCAAAAATCACGGGTTTTCAATTTCACTTTTTTAACTTTATTTTAACAAACGTGTTCGGGGTAAATTCCAGCAGACCGCCGGCAAGAAAAAATACTTTGAGCTTTCCCAACACCAATCTTTATCCTCTGGACAATTGCGCCAAATCAGTATTTAACGTGGTTATTGTGCTGATTAACTTTGTTTTAATTTTAGTCTGCGGCTTTTATTTGTTTATTTTGATCCGCAAAAACATCCATTTCTGCCTGACTCCATATCTGCCACCGTCGGTATCTGTCATATAGAGTGACATTCAGGGTCAGGAGTAGGATGAAGAATGAAGCATCAAGAAGGTTGATCGAACCATCGAACCTTGTTATCAGGAAGTCATAGGCAAGCACGATCCCAAAGTTTACGACAGACATTACTATGAACTCCTGAATTATTGATTTCCAGTGAGTTCCTCGCCTGGCAAACCACTGACTGAGTTCGGTATTTATTATAATAAGAATCGATAAGCCGATTGCAACCTGAAAACTGCTTGCACGGACTTCTGGAAGGATCTGAGCAAAAATTGTGCTTAACAGGGAAACAAGTACAATTTTTTCGATCAACTCATAATGCAGGAAGTCATCGAAAAATCTTTGGCTTGTATAATTGTCCCTAATGTTCCTTGCATGCAGGCTGTAAAACGGGAAATGCTTGTAACTGGCTGCAATTATTAAGCCGGGCCGCATAGGGGGCAAGTCTCGTAAAAGCCACCAGCCCAGGAAGATAAGGAGAGCAGCCCAGGCGATCAGGACTATTACATTTGAGGGGTTTGCCCGAATCCAGTCAGTCGTGTCCATCTGAGCAATGTGAATCCAGTATTCCTGAGGCAATTTGGCGAAGACCCAGATAAAAGCCGTAGCGGTGATCAACCTGTCTTTTGTAAGTACCTTAGGGTCCCATTTCAGGCGGACAAGCTCATAGAAAATGAAGAAATATTCAAAGACATTGGAAAAAATAAGCAATAGCAGACGCAGGTGTGTTATCTCAAAAATGGCTACGCCTATCAGCCTGTAGTAAAAAAGGAAACGCCCTGCTTCAAAGGCAAAGAAGTTTGACCAGTTTCTAAGAGTTGAAAGATAGGTAATTGCAAGATAATAAATATCCAGAGCCTTGTCATATTCCTGGTAATCTACCAGAGGCAGGTTAGTAAACTCCTGAAACAATGTCTGGTCTACCATGTCAAGGACTAAGGAAAGTATAATGCCTGGAAGCGGATAGCTGGGAATGGTAAGCGGTATCAAAAAACGAGCCGCGACTACAGCCCAGAATATAAACAGATCCGATGTCTCCGGCATTATGAGTCTTCCTCCTTTCCCGGCACTCAACCGGATCAGATATAATCACATCTTATCCGGCTTGAAAACCTACTTTCAAAATATACCTGAGAACTGTTACCCAATTTATATCATTCGGTATCTGTAGGAAAAGCGTAAAATCCTGAATCTTTAGCTCAGTAATGCGGAGCTGGTAAATCTTAGCTTAGCGGTAGTTCACATTTCTCATTTCTGATAGCTCTCATTTCTGATAGCTCTCATTTCTATTTCTCACTCTATTTCTCACTCTATTTCTCACTCTATTTCTCACTCTATTTCTCACTCTATTTCTCACTCTATTTCTCACTCTATTTCTCACGAAACCTCTCAAATTATTTTACTTTTCCTGAATCAACTGCTTCCTGGCTCCTTACATGCATTGTTCGATACCTGTCATAGAGCGTCACATTAAGTGTCAGGAGGAGGACGAAAAAGAGTGTGCTAAAAAGGTTGATTGAACCGTCGTATCTGGGCAGCAGGAAATCGAATAAAAGAATTATGCCGAGGTTCACCATGGACATGACTACAAATTCCTGGATAATAGACTTCCAGTGAGTTCCATGCTTTGCAAGCCAGTGGCTTAGTGCCGTGTTTATTACTATCAGGATGGCCATACCTATCGCAAGCTGAAGATTTGTTGACCTCACCCCGGGAAGTATTTGGGCAAAAATTATGCTGAGGAGTGATACCAGCATTATTTTCTCAAACAGAGCATTATCAAAGAATTTTTTTGAGGAATTAACCGCTGGAAAACTGATTTTTATTCCCTGTTCAGACCTTTCCCTCTGGATTACAGGAACAGGATCGGCTGCAAATGAGAGCCCTGATTTCATGGGAGGCAGGTCTCGCAGCAGCCACCATGCCATGCCAAGCAAGAATAAAGCCCATCCAAGAAGAATTAATGCGTTTGAGGGGTTTGCCCGAATCCAGTCCGTCGTATCCAGCTGAGCGATATGGATCCAGTATTCCTGCGGCAGTTTGATAAAGATCCAGATAAGTGCCGTAGCAGTGATCAGTTTATTTTTTGTAAGCACCATCGGATTCCATTTCAGACGAATTGCCTCGTAGAAGATAAAGAAGTATTCGAAAGTGTTTGGGAAGATAAATAATAGCTCCCGCAAATGCGTCAGCTCGAAAAGAGCTGCACCAACCAGCCTGTAATAGAAAAGGAAACGGCTTATCTTAAAAGCGAAGAGATTTGACCAGTTTCGCAGGGTTGAAAGGTAGGTTATAGCCAGGTAATAATTGTCAAGAGCCTTATCATAGCTCTGGTAGCCTTCAAGGGGCAGGCTAGTGAAAAGCTGGAAGATCGTCTGGTCTACCATATCAAGAATAAGGCAAGATATTACTGCTGGAAGAGGGTATATTGGAATAAAGAGCGGAATAAAGAAACGCAGCATAACTACAGACCAGAAAATCAACATATCCGAAGTATCCGGCATCCTGAATTTACCCCCTGCCCCTCAGATTTATTTTGCCAGGTTTCCTACCTGAAAAAGCTTACGATTATAACTGCCAGGCTGGAATCATTTTTACAGGCTAAAACTAATACTTAACAGGCTAAAACTAATACTTAACAGGCTAAAACTAATACTTATATTATGTATTCTTAGTTAAGCTGAGATTAATGCTCAATATTATATGCCCTTCTTTATTGTATTGATGTTATTAATGTTAGAGTTTTCGACTGCTTCAACCCTTATTTTTATATTGAATCTAATTCTCTTATTTCAAACTTTATATATGATTAGTTTTTATATATGACAGGTTTATAAATACCTATTATTATAAATTAAAAAAGGAAATTAAAAATGAAAAATTAGCTGCAAGCCATCCGGTCTGCAGCCTGGTCATTAAAGCTTAAGGGGATACATTGCAGATACGTGGGGTATTCTGCTAAAAAGATATCTATTGCAAAAATGAACAGGCAGGCTCTTTGTATTATACTGCATTGGGCAGCCGGAATTGTTTTTGATTTTGAATATGTAAAGGGCAGAAACTGTTAAAACATGGGGGAAATAGTAATGGCACAATTTAGACCTTTTGAGATGGATAGTATTCCAATAGAAGAGCAGTTCATGAACTGGAAGGAAATAGTTCAACCTTCTTATGATAAGAAATCGGTCGATGCGTACACCCGAACCCGGGTAATTCTAATGAATGGGATTGAGAGTGCTTCAATCCTTATGTCTCATGCGATGGAGCGCATGATTGAAGAGCCGGAAATTAAACGCAAGATGGCAGCAATTAGGCGTGTTGACTCCATGCAGCAGCAGACGGTTGACTGGTTAAATCCGGCTAATCAGAGTGTTATAGAGACTACACTTGGCTATGAACAGGTAGCCGTTGATCTTACTGCAAACCTTGCTAAAAACGAGCCTGATCCATATGTAAAGCAAACTCTGGACTTCGCCCTGCTTGAAGACTTCGACCATCTTTACCGCTACAGCTGCCTTTATGATTATCTGGAAGGCGGCGACCCTGAGTTTATTGTTCAGGGCAAGACCGAGGTAAAACCTGGAAGACCGACAGTTGGTCACCACCGCCATCCTGACGACAACATGCGCAAGCATTATGACAAAGACACAGCCGACATTAAAACCAAAATGAATTATCTCACCATAGTTGCAGGCGAGCAGCAGACCGAGCTTTTCTATAAAACTCACGGGAACATGTATTCAGATGAACTCGCAAGGCAGCTTTACTCCGAGATTGCCGATGTTGAAGAAGAGCATGTGACCCAGTACGGGCTGCTTGGAGACCCACGAGAAACAATGCTCGAGAAAGCTGCACTCATGCAGCTCTGTGAAGCCTATATTTATTTCTCCTGCGCACAGACTGAAACCGATCCAAGGATAAAAGCTATCTGGGAAAATTTTGCAAAAATGGAAATTGCACACTTTGAAGGCTGCGCTCACCTCATTGAAAAGTACGAGGGCAGAGATATCAGGGATGTTGTAAAGGCTGATGTTATCGAACCTCTGGTCGTTTTCGAGCCGAATAAAGAATACGTAAACAAGGTAATTGATGAACAGCTTGACATCATGCCAGATGGCATGGAATACAAGCGGCTCAGCGAAATGGCTGATACCTGGTCCAGCTTTAAGTTCCAGTGGAAGGTGAACAGCGCTGGCGTACCGAGCGAAGAAGTAGTCGGCAAAGCAAGCAGCGAACTGGCTCAGCGGGATCAGGCAAAAAATATCCAGCAGTTTAAGAATCAGCTATCTGAGCGCACAGAGAGCATAATGTCTTCACAAAGAGGAAGGGCGATGCCACCTCTCTGATATAATCTTTCAGGGTGTTTTGTAAGACGTTTTTAATTTCAGATACAGGAAAGCCGTTTTTTCTGGAATAAAGGGCGTTATTCTACGCCCATTCTTTAATTTAAATTAATTAAAGCATATATTTTTCAATTTAAGTGATTATTTAACCTTTTATAACTTAGTTTACTTAATAAAATATTCTGAGACTATTTCTGCCTAATAACTTTCAAATTTATACATTCCTGTTTTAAAGCAAAATAATCTGCGTTATCTATTCTCGCAAAACAAAAAGAAAGTTTTTTAAATAGCGGTTTTTATAGAATTTTGTGGCGTTTGGCAGTTGGTCGACCAAGAGAAAATTCACAATCAATGTCTAAGCAAGGATCCAAAAGAGCGCATACATGCGTTAGAGCAGTTAGAGAATTTTTTCTCATTGATACCAGATAAGCAACAGGCATGGGATGATTTACATAGACTGACTAGCGATGAAGACAGTGATGTGAGATTCAGTGCTGCTAAAGCTCTTGGTTCTGCTTTTTCTCAAGTGCCAGATAAGCAACAGGCATGGGAGGATTTACATAGACTGACTAGTGATGAAGACACTCTTGTAAGGCGTTGGGCTGCTGAAGCTCTTGGTTCTGCCTTTTCTCATGTGCCAGATAAGCAGCAGGCATGGGATGATTTACATAGATTGACTAGTGATGAAGACAGTGATGTGAGATCCTACTCAAATTATTCTCTTGCGAGAGTTTCAATATTTATGGCATCACAGGCAGAAACAGATGAAGATTACAAGAAAGAATTAGAAAAGGCAATCGAATTTTTCGAAATTGCAGCAAAGGAAGCATATTACTTCTATAATCCTGCTCAATTTTGTCTTCCTTTTTATCGCTCATTTCATACAATAATTTTCAAAAAACAGGAAGCTAGAGAAGAAGTGAACAGATATCTGGAAGAAGCTAAATCTGCAATTAAAGGCTCAGAGAGCAAAAAACTACTCTTTGAAGCTGTTCAAAACCTTGCAGAAGCATTAAAAGAAGTTCACAATCTAGAAAACTTGGATTTAGAGGCAAAAAAAGGAGAGCTTAATTTTTATAGGAAATACTGTGATCGCGCTGCAGAACTAATGAGATACACTGACGATAAAGCGCCATTTGCGACAAAAGTTCTGAGAAAAGGGCTGCCCTTTTTGGACAGGAATCTAAAAAAGATCCTTGAAGGAATTCAAAAGAAAGCAAAGATTGCGTGCAAGGAATCGAAAGGTACTGCTACAGAAGAAATTGCATGCACTATTAATAGCGAAATCCAAAGATGGGAAATCAGCAGCCAAGAAGAACTGGCTTTTAATCTTGAAAACTTGATTTTCACTTTAGAGGCTAATACTCCACGTAGTCCTCAAAGTAACTTAATTCTAGATAGAATTAAACAAATTCCTAAGCAAAAAGATGTGGCAAAACAATATGGGATGTTAAATTCTGTATTTACACTTATCATCAAGTTATCCAAAGAACAAAAATTACAAGAGATAGAAGAGAAAGTTGACAAGATAAGCAGCAAACTTGAGGAAATGACAATTTCCCTTAAGCCTGGAATCAGTGAAGAACTTATTATACATTTTGGTCCTATTACTCAATGGGGGGGAATTGAATACACTATGAATATACCTTTACAGGATATTTCTTATCCTGAGCTAAAGGAGGATCTTCAAAAGGCAGTTGGGAAAAAAATAGACAAATTATCCAAGCTTCCTGAAAAATTAGCTCGAAAAGTAAAAGGTTACTTATTACTGAAAGGCAGAGAAGACATTATTAAGCAGTTAACTTAAAGTGGGTTATCTCTAGATCAGTTAATGATAATAAAATCTCTGTAGCTCGTACAATTAATAATCCAGATCAGAGCTGATATAACTACTATTTTCCTTCAACTGAGCCGCACCGGATTTGCTTGAGTTTCCTCCTTCTCAACCACGACCGCTGTACCATATGCGAGCAGCTCGGTCATTGCCTGACCCATCTCTGAAGAATCAAACTGTACGTTTATTACTGCGTTTGCCCCAAGGGCTTTTGCATGTTCCTTTAATCGTTCAAGTGCCTGTTCACGGGACTGGTTCAGGAGTTCCGTATACTCATGGATCTCTCCGCCGATAATTGACCTTAGTCCAGCAGTTATGTTTCGCCCGAGCCCACGGCTCCTCACGATTAAACCCCACGTAAATCCAATGGTTTTTGTGATTTTATAACCTGGCAAGTACGGCGTACTTACAATAATGATATCGCTGGTCATGGTATCCCCAGTATATTGGTTAATTTTGGATTTTTGCAAAGGACTTATTCAACTCTTCAATTAAGAAACTATCTGAAAAGTGTTAAGCTGGATAAAGATTCGGGCAGTTTCAGGTTTACGCCCCTCAACAGCCTCAAAATGAACAGAATAACCCAATAGAATTCTGAAAACCAGATAGATAATATAGCTCTGAGATATATAGCTCTGAAATATCGTTCAAACTTATTCAAGCTTCATGACAGATTTCAATAAATTATAAAAATATGTGATGCAGTAAACTAAACTGATAACTGCTTCTAACTACCGCTGAAAGACAACCCGAAAATGAAATAAAATTGATCCCTATGCACCCGAAAACTAAACAGATACTTGAAGTCTTTGAAGAAATCAATAAAATCCCGAGGTGTTCAAAGCACGAAGCACAGATTTCCCTCTGGCTGCAGGAATGGGGAAGGTCAAGAGGCTTTGAGGTAAAAGCCGATTCTTTAAACAATGTGCTTATAAAAGTCCCTGCAACGTCAGGATATGAGAATTCTCCCACAATCACTCTGCAGGGGCATATGGATATGGTCTGCGAAAAATTAAGGGATAGCAAGCACGACTTTTCAAAAGACCCTATCAAATGCGTTTACGATGGAGACTGGCTGCGAGGAGACGGGACTTCCATAGGCGCAGATAATGGGATTGCACTTGCTATCGGGCTGGTGCTGGCAGAGGCAGGGAAGAAAGGAGAAATTGGACATCCGCCGCTTGAGCTGCTTTTTACGGTAGACGAGGAGACGGGGTTGACTGGCGCGAAAGGGCTTGAGGCTTCTTTCTTTGAAGGAAAGATACTTCTGAACCTTGACTCCGATGGTGAAGGCGTTTTCGTAATCGGGTGTGCAGGAGGACAGAATTCATTGATTACACTCCCTGTAGAGTGGGAGCTTCTTGACTTTAAAGAGGAAAGTTCATTCGAGCTTTTCAGGCTCTTGGTTGAAGGGCTGGAAGGCGGGCATTCTGGGGTTGCGATCGATAAGCAGCGTGCAAATGGTATACAATTACTCTCTCAGGCACTGGCAGAGCTCAGGAACAGGCTGGGAACAGAAAATTTAAAGCTTATTCTGATAAACGGCGGCAGTGTCCATAACGCAATCCCCAGCACTGCCGAAGCTTTTATCGCACTCCGCAGAGATAAGCTCGAACAGGCAGAGGAAGTTGTTTCAGTTCTGAAAAAGGCATTCCAGGCTGAATATGCAAAGACCGATCCAAGACTTATCCTGAGCCTTGAAAAAATTGGCAGGGAAATAATTTTTGAAGTTGCATGGGGTAAGAGACCTGAAGAGGAAGCACCCCATATTTGGGTCCTGTCAGCAGGTACTGAAGAAAAGCTGATACAACTGCTCCTGGGATTGCCGCATGGGGTTTACAGGATGTCGGAGAATATCCCGGGGCTTGTCGAAACCTCAAACAACCTCGCAACGGTACGGACAGCTGGAAATAAAATAACGATAGTATCAAGCCAGCGAAGTTCCAGCAATTTCAGGCTGGCTGAAATTACCGGAAAGGTGGAAGCTGTGGCAAAGCTCGCAGGCGCCAGGATTGAACATGAGCCCGGATATCCCCCATGGGAGCCCGATTTTGAATCCGAACTGCTCATGAAATGCAAACAGGTTTATAGCAGAGTTTTTGGGAAAGAACCTGAAGTTAAAGTGATTCATGCAGGGCTTGAGTGTGGAATAATTGGTTCGATACATGAAGGGATAGAGATGGTTTCTTTCGGACCAACGATTAAAGACCCTCATTGCCCTTCAGAAAGAATCTTCATCCCTTCTATAGAAAATGTCTGGATTTTCCTGGAGAACCTTCTAAGCAGTTACCGTTGTTAAATCCTCATTCAGTTCTAAGCTGTTCTCTCACCCTCAACTCGGTTTCACGACCAACATTTGCTATTCTCTGATCATTTAAAAAAGCCATACTGAAAGCTATACTGAAAAAGAGAATCGAACTGTTTTTCTGCAAAAGAAGGCTTACACTCCTTTAATTAGAAAGGTTATTTGTAAGTAATTTATATGTAAGAAATTTATTAAAGTTTACTGAAAATTTACCCGCCAGAGAAATAAGCAGCAAAAATAGAAGCAAATTATAGTTTTCAGGCATTCCTCTTCTTAGCTAGTCTGCTCAGCTGCGTCTGAACGCACTTTCATGAAATAAGCCAGAGCTGCAATGAGCAGGGCATAGCCTAGCCCGTATACAGCAAGGTTACTATCATTTTTATCAAACATAACACTTAAGAAATTTACTGCGATCGCGGCAATGGTGAGCCCTACAAGGTTTAACTCCAGTTCTTCAATGTTATGCGTTTGCAGCCATGGAGATAAAGCAAGAGGCTGAATAAGTAATTCATAAAACCCAAGTGATGTGATAAAAAGCACTGTACCTACCAGAAAGAGATGAACAATCTCCACAATTTCAACAATGATACTTCCCTCTATTTCTGTTCTCTCTATTCCGTAAATCAATTCGTTTATGAAATAGAAGAGTTCTATGCTGCCTTTAACAAACAGCACAACAGCCGCGATAGCCAGTCCGATTATCGGAACAAGTACGAAGAACCGCATCCCAGCAATAAATTTACCTATTTTTTCTGCAGCACGCTTAATTGGTTTGACCATAATCCCTCACTCCTTATTTTTACTTAATAAGTAAATCTATTGCTTACGGATCGCAGTCGGAAATGTGAATCCGATTGCTTTATTCAGTCCTTCGTTTCTATCTTTATATCAAGAATCATTGTTTTCCTGTTTGACTGACAGTTTTGTGACTGCCAGTTTATGACTACTTTATTATAATTATCTTGTTTATACAATTAACCATTTTATTATAATTATATTGTTTATATATTTTACTATTACAACGCCGTCTCACGGCGATTAACTTTGAAAAAATTAAGTTGTGCTCGGAGAGCGGACTCTCTGGTAAACCTGATTTTATCATTATCAGGATCTACAGCTCTTTAAGGTCGCTTCCCATAATTTAAAAAGCGCTCCTGTCTGTTTTTTCCTGGTTTTATTCCTTACTTTCACCCGATTCCATCAGTTCTGCCATCCAGAGTGTATTATCGTAACTTTCAAGGATCATTTTAACAACCATGGTAAGAGGTACGGCTATAAGTGCACCTGGAGGACCCAGCACAAAAGACCAGTACAGTAAAGAGAGAAACACGATCGATGTAGATAAATTAAGGCTCTTTCCTGCAAATGATGGAAACACTACACTTTCTACGAGCTCGTTTATAAGCCAGATTCCTGCGAGGATTATAAGCGCCCCAAGAAGCCCGTATTTGAATAGCGCAAGCAGTACAGGAGGAAAAGCCGCCAGAATAAAACCAAGAAATGGAATATAACCAAACAGGAAGGTCAGAAAACCCCAGAGAACTGCAAAATCAATTCTTCCAATAAGGAGAAGTATGGTCGTTCCAATGCCTGCAATAAGATTGATTTCAGTTCTGATAAGAATATAATTTACTACTTCTTTGCCAAGTTTGATAACCCGTAAAATCAGGATTTGTTGAGTTACAGCTCTCCTCTGTATCCTTCTCAGAGCGCCTGCAGCATCCAGAAGTAAAAATGTTGTGGTAATGATAATGAGAGATGTTGTTGTGCCAGCATTCAGAGCACCCGTAAGAATTCCTGCACTCAGACCAAGCAAAAATACTGCTATATCACGCAGAATTTCTTCAAAGGATGACTGATCGGATACAGGCATATAGGGTTCAAAACCCTGAATGAAATTCAGAAATTGGGTTTGATAGTCTGGAAACTGCTCGCTGAGCTGAAGCAGGGACCCTGCAACAAGAAGAACTGTGCTTGTAGCAATAATAATAAAGAATGCAATCACCAGACCTATACTTATTGGGCCAGGCACATTCCTTCTCTCGAACCAGTTGACAAGAGGAGCAAAGATCAGAAAGGCAAAAATTGAGAAAAAAATAGGCACAAGTATACCTGAAATCTCCCTCATCCCGATTGTCAGGATAACCACTGCTGTGCTATAAAGCAGAATTCTGGCAGGCAATGGGTAATTATCCATACTGGTTTTATCCGTATTCATTTACGCCCCCGAATATTTTCATATCCATTAATAGCATTCGGTTAATACTATAAAAAATATTCCAAAAGTTTGAATTTTCTTATTCCATCCAAGTTAGGTGATCGGTTTTTTAGCTTTCTACATCTCCTCCAGGATCATGACCATTACGTTCGGGTCTGTGAAATTGAGCGTGGCAATTGCCAGGGCTGCCGAAAGGTTGCGCTGGGCAGTCCCGAGGGCGAGCACTCTCCTTATAGGCTTTCTGGATCTTCCGAGGAAGTAGCCTATAACAAATGAAACAAGCACAAAAACTACCGCCGCCATAATGCAGTGCTGCCGATAACACCTATAAGTTCAGAGAAGTAGACCACGAAAAAAGCCACGAAAAGGACAAGCAGGGAAAGGTTGGTAGCCTGGGTCATCAGGGGTAGAAGTCCGTTAGCCACCTCTTCATACCTTGTCCTGATGAACAGGGCAGTTGCAAGTGGGAGCAGCATCAGCAGGATAAGGGACTTTGCTATATCCCAGGGATTGATTGTAACCCCTGAGAGCAAAAGTGGCAGGACTATCGGAACGTAAATAATAGTCACTACCATCAGGAGTACCATCAGTCCAACTGCAAAAGAGGCGTCACCCTGTGCCACCTGTGCAAGTTTCGGAAGGAATGGGGCTCCAGCGGAAGTGCCAAGAAGGAAAAGTCCGATGGAAAGCCCTTCGGAAAGCGGGAAAATAAAGAGTACTCCAAGAGCGAGCAGCGGGACGAGTAAAAAATTGGCTGCCAGCGGGAAGATAACCAGCTTCCTGTTTTTCAATGGGACGAGTATCTGCTGAACTGTAAGGGAGAATCTCATGCCAAGCATGCTGGAGAGAACAAAGATCAGAGTCGCAAGGACACCAAGAGTTTGAAGGAAGTTAAAAAGGAAACGGTCTCAACCATTCTTCTCTCCCATCTCTTTTCAGTCATGCACCATCTGGTCAAGTGCCGCAGTAATTGCCAGGATCAGAGCAGCGTCCTGTCCAGGAGAAACCTCAACTCCATAAGTATCTCTTATCCGGAACCATTTTTTCGAAATCTCTGCAACTTTTTCCCTCCCTTCCTTGATCTCATACTCGTGATCTAGGATATTTCCCTGAATATCCAATTCAGGTCCATTTGAGACTTCAACTTTAAATCGGTCTCGGAGAGGCGAAATCAGGGCTTTTTTAATTGTTGCGACTGTTTTTCCATCCCTATCCTCTATCTCCATCGTATCCTTTATCCTGAGAAGCTTCTCCTTGAGTTTATACACTTCATTTCCCTGCACATCTTTGAGGATCAGAGTGTCGCGAATCCTGAGAGCTTTACCATCAACATAAAATACCCGCTCTCCAGCTTCATTTTCTATCCAGTAGTCGTCTCCGATGGTAACAAGTTTTTCGTGCATTTTGTAGCGTTGTATGCTTTCTTCCCCACGGTCCCTGAGACCGCCCATGATTCTCCTCATCAAAATCACTCCCTTTGTTTACTAAATTCACTTACCTACCTTGCAGTTCTATTTATTTCGTTATAGACCAGAGAAGGACTGTAGTCCCTTTCATCCTGTTTCCTGTGATTTTCATGCCTTGCGCCTTCTTGAGCATTGAAATGAAATATCTCAGAACACAGTCTTCCAATCATCCTTCATGCTGACCACAACCCAGCCCCGTTCCTTTGCCATCTGTAGCGTCTTCTCGCTTCCCTCATCGTAGGCGTACTCTCGCTTTGCATCGTCATGGCGGAGCAGCAAAGATAGAGAGCGAAAACCGCTTTTCTGTGCCAGCCACAGCATGTGCAGATCTCCATCCGAATTGCCGGCAGCCAGGATGGGCTTGCGACCAATATGCAGTTCGATATTGACCGGCTTTCCTGCTCCGTCGTCGATGGGATCAACCAGACCTCTCCTGCGGAAAATCACTGGTCCCTCATCAGTCATTCGGGTCTCAAATGAGATGTTGCTGCCGATAACTCGCTCTCTTGGGATATTGTAGATCTCCTCCGAGATCACACGCATAAAGCTCATGCCGCCACCAGATGCTAGGTAAACTTTAAAGCCGCTATCGCCCAGGTAGTGCACAAGTTCAACCATAGGCTTGTACGTCAGATCTTTGTACAGCATGCCAAAACGGGGATGTTTGGCAGTCTCCAGGAACTCTTTAGCCATAAGCATGAAATCGTCCTGAGACATGCCGGCGTGAGAATCAAAGACCATCTGCATCAGCAACTTAACATCGCCGCCAGCATGGGGATCAAGCCTGAAAAAGTAAGTCAAGTCGCCCGTTGCCGCTGCCTTAAAATGTGGCTGATCCAGAAGCGCAGGGTCTGCCTCAGCCAGCTGTTTCAGCCGGTCTATGACAAAGAAAACCTGAACATAGACAGGCTTCTCCACCCACATGGTTCCATCGTTGTCCAGAATGGCAATTCTCTCGGTTTCTGGCACAAAATCAGTGCTCTCAGGATTTGTGGTGGCGTTTACATAACTGATGATTGCTTTCTTAGCTGGTGTTTCGTTCCATAATGAGAGAATTCCGGACATTATCAATTCCTCTTCTCGCTGGTAAAAGCTGAGGCTTAACCTGTCCTTCAACCTCAGGTGCTCCCGATTCCATGCAAGAGTTTTTCCATTACCCGATCAACGGTAAAGCTAGCTGCTTTCTGGCGCGGAGGGAATTCTTTAAACGTTGCCAGAAAATCACCAACGACACTCTGGGCAGGCACCAGCAGGAAGGCATGATCGAGAAGCCAGTCATAATAGGTATTTGAAGTCTGATCCGCCCTTTCATAAGGATCGGTGCGCAGGTTGAATATTTTTGGTATGCGCAGCGGGACAAAAGGTTCAGCCCAGACCTGGAGCGTGCCGATGGCGCGCTGCTCCATAAAGACCATTTTCCAGTTATCGTACCTGAGAGCTACCAGGTCTCCATCGTCGGAGAAGTAAAAGAATTCAGTCCGTGGAGATTTTTCTTCCTTCCCAGTCAGGTAGGGAAGAAGATTATAACCGTCAAGATGCACCTTGAAAGTTTTATCTCCTGCTTTGTAGCCTTTTTTGAGTTTTTCCTTAATATCCGGCTCTCCTGCTGCTGCAAGTAAAGTGGGCAGCCAATCAAGGTGGCTCACAATCTCGTTAGAAATTGTGCCTGCAGGGATCTTGCCATGCCAGCGCATTACCTCAGGAACACGGAAAGCTCCCTCCCAGCAGGAGTTTTTCTCGTTACGGAATGGGGTCATGGCTGCATCGGGCCATGAGTTCATATGTGGTCCGTTGTCCGTGCTGTAGATAACAATAGTATCATCCGCAATGCCTATTTCGTCCAGCAGGTCGAGAAGCACGCCTACCTGCCGATCGTGCTCAATCATGGCGTCATGGTACGCGGATTGCCAGCGCCCCGACTGTCCCCGTATTCTTTCCGGGATGTGAGTCCTGAAATGCATTCTTGTGGTATTGAACCATAGAAAGAACGGCTTTTCCGCTTCATGCTGACGTTTGATAAAATCGATGGCTGCATCCAGAAATTCTTGGTCTACTTCTTCCATTCTTTTTCTGGTCAATGGGCCAGTATCCTCGATGCGACCATCGGCATAGCTATGGATTACACCCCTTGGACCAAAATTCTTCCGGAAATTAGGAAAGTCTTTTTCAGGTGGATAATCGCGTAATTCAGGTTCCTCTTCAGCATTCAAATGGTAAAGGTTGCCGAAGAATTCGTCAAAACCGTGGTTGGTAGGCAAATATTCGTCCCGATCCCCGAGATGGTTCTTTCCAAACTGACCTGTGGCATAACCCAGGGGTTTCAGCAGTTCGGCGATTGTAGGGTCTTCAGGCTGAATTCCTACTTTGGCTCCTGGCATTCCCACCTTGCTCAACCCTGTACGGAAGACGCTCTGTCCTGTGATGAAAGCAGCTCTCCCGGCAGTACAGCTCTGCTCCCCGTAAGAGTCCGTAAACCTGATACCTTCGTTAGCTATCCGGTCAATATTCGGTGTTCCGTAGCCCATCAGACCGTCGCTGTAGCAACTGAGGTTGCTAATGCCAATATCATCTCCCCAGATGACCAGTATGTTTGGTTTCTTTTCTGTCATTTTCCTATTCCCCATTAAGTCTTATTTCTATCCACTTTTCCCCTGACCGTGACAGCGTTTGAACTTTTTCCCGCTTCCGCAGGGGCAGGGCTCATTGCGTCCGGTCTGCGCAAAGGCTTCTTCTAGGGCTATAACTCTCATAACTTCGGAAGCCGGATACCCCCTGCGTATCAGACCTGCCATGAGCTTCATAGGAAAATCGATATGATGGAAGAAAGCTTTCCAGCCCTTACAAAGGTAGTTCAGACCAGATTCCCCGGTAGAGGTGACAAGAAAGCGATTCTTTGGACATTCTCCCATACAGGCGAAAAGCACATCACATTCACAGCATACCTTTGGTAGGGTGTTACGTTTATTCTTTCCAAACCTGTACTGCTTTTCCGAAGCAGCAAGTTCAGAGATCTCTTTCTCCATAATATTGCCAAGCAGGTATTCAGGCTCTACAAAATGGTCGCATGAGTAAAGATCCCCATTGTGCTCCAGAACAAGCCCAGCTCCACATGTTTCTTCAAAAACACACATGCCTGAAGGCAGCCCTAGCCATCTTCGTACAGAAGCCTCAAAAGTCTGCACAAAGAGTTTTCCCACGTCATTTCTTACCCACTCGTCAAAAATGCGGCTAAGGAAGCTCCCAAACTGTTCTGGTTGCACCGAACGGTCTGAGACAGTATTCCCTTTCTGGTAAAGGGTGTATCCTTCCTCATTGATTCTCTCTACAACTGGAATAAATTGAATCCAGTCTGCTCCTGCTTCATCTCGCAGGAAGCGGTAGACCTCAAGCGGATGATCGGCATTTATCCTGTTTACTGTTGTAAGGACGTTGTATTCCACTCCGTGTTTTTGTAGGAGACGCAGCCCTCGCATGACCCGGTCAAAGCTCCCCTCCCCTTTTTTATCCACCCTGTAAATATTATGCAGTTCACGCGGACCATCTATGCTGATCCCTATGAGAAAATTGTTTTCCTTAAAAAACTGGCACCATTCATCGTCCAGCAGAGTGCCGTTGGTCTGCATTGTGTTTTCAAAATTCATGCCCGGTTTTCTGTACTTTTCCTGCAGTTCGATGGCACGCCGGTAAAAGTCTATTCCCATCAGAGTTGGCTCACCTCCCTGCCAAGCAACGGTTACCTGCGGGCTGCGGTGGGCTGTGATGAGCTGCCGGATGTAATTCTCCAGCACTTCGTCTGACATGCAGAACTTGCTACCTGGATAAAGAGCCTCTTTATCCAAAAAATAACAATAAGCACACGCCAGGTTGCAGATTGAACCGGTCGGTTTTGCCAGCACATGGATTCGAGGAGGTAGATAGTTTTGTGTCATTCCCACTCCCTTATAGGATTGTCCGCAAGCCATGTGACTATGGTTGCATCATGCAGATTAATCAAATTCTGCTTGCTCAGCTCTTGAATCATGCTCACTGCCCTTTTTAAAATCCTGAAAAACCCGGGTTATCGTGCTCTATTCTTCAACAGACTGCGCTATTCAGAGGTATGTAAATTAATCAAGCTTGTTTTTCTGGGTACTATCAGTCTCAACCTGTGTGCCGGGATTTATTAAGTGTCTTATCACAGAACCGCTTACCAGGCATCTACCGTTATATTTCTCTGTCAACCCCCAGCTGTCCTCGAGATTTCCCAGGCTTGGCATTCAATAATCCCCCTTTATATAATTATTCTTTTATATATCACCCTATTCATATTGATTAATTTTGTCGGGTCTGTTGAGGAGGATTATTCTTTTGGATTATCCATTAAAAAATCAAGAATACTTTCCTTCTCCAGTCAACCCTATTTTTCTTTCAAGACTTAACCATAAGAAAACTGCCAGTCATTGCCCTGATCAGAAAATGTAATGCGAAATCAGGAGAAGGCATTGCTTTATTTGAATTCCTCAATTATAACTGGGGATAGATCCGGCTGTAAATGCTGCTAACGGTATTTTTGGCATCGGAGGGCTTTAAAAATTCAGGGCGAACCTTCAATCCTCTCCTCATCCTGTCTCCTGTCCTCGCTTGATTCCATCAGTTTAGCCATCGGGCGTGTGCCTTCAGAACTTTCAAGAACTATCTTTACAACTATTGTAAGAGGTACAGCAATCAGAGCACCTGCTGTCCCGAGTACGTAAGACCAGTAAAATAAAGAAAGAAACACAAGCGTCGGAGATAATTTAAGGCTTTTTCCTGCAATAGACGGGAAAACGACATCTTCTACAAGCGCATTGATAATGGTGACGCCGACAAGGACACCCAGTGCTCCTATAAATCCATACTCGAACAGGGCAAGGAGCATAGGTGGAATAGTTGCCAGATAAAAGCCCAGGAAAGGGATATAACCGAACAGGAAGAACAGGAGACCCCATAGAACAGCAAAATCTATGCCTCCAAGAAGGAAAAGTATGGCAACTCCAATGCCCCCGACCAGATTGGTCTCAGTCCTCAGGAGCATATAGTTCACGACGGTCTTGCTCAGTTCGGTAAATCGCAAAATATGTGCTGGCTGATCTTCATTTTCTCCATGCACTCTTTTTGGAGCACCTGCAGCATCCAGAAGTAAAAATGTTGTTGTGATAAAGATGAGCATAAGTGTTGATCCGGCGCTTAGAGCTCCTGAAATAATGTCCGTAGAAACGCTGAAAGCAAATGCTGCAATATCCTGGAGGGCTGATTCTACCGTCACTCCCGCTTCAGGCAAGTATCTTGAGACCCTGTCCAGAATACTCTGCAGCTGACTCTCATAGCTTGGAATCCTGCTGCTTAGCTGGAGTAAAGAGTTTGCAAAGAGGATTGCAGTTCCAAAAAAAACAAAAATGAAAAGCAGGATCACAAGAAAAACACTGATCTTTCCCGGGACTCCTCTCCTCATAAGCCAGTGGACAAGGGGAGAAAAGATTAGAAAGGCAAAAAGAGAGAAAAAAACCGGCACCAATATATCTGAGATTGCCTTCATACCCAGTGTAAGGATAACTGCAGCAGTGCTGTAAATCAGAATTTTAGCCGGCGTTGAAATAGTATTTGTATTCATGTTTACATCCCCAGATCTTTCCCTGGTGCTATTTTCTTCCATAATAATTCTGAGCAAAGGTTCCTGTATCAGGTTTTTATACAGGGTTTAGAGTGGACAACTATTCAGGTTGTAGCTTTTGCTCTGGATCCCGGTCTTCTTTTCTCTTCAAACTTCACTACTTCCGCCAGTTCTTCTCCAGCTGCAGCAAGCAATTCAGGTGTGAGCATACCCTGTGCTACAAGCACTCCACCTGCATCCCTGAGCTCCTGCTTCAGGCTCTTTGCCCAGAGGTGTTCGATAATAAGAATACAGGCAGCAGTACCTTCAGGGACAGCTTTGATCATGTCCAGAATTTCTTTCCTAGTGATTCCGTAATTTTCCTGGGCTACAGCCAGGATTCCTTCTTCGGTGCCTGTTCTGGCTCCCTCTCCGCCTTCGATCGCAAACCCGATAAGCCCCCATATGACAGCTCCAAAGCGCATTCTTTCCTCTTCATCGAGCTGAGTGGCTTTAATAGATTCATGTTCCCTTCTTCGTCTTTCCATATGAACAGCAGGTCAATTAGCCTGATCAGCCCTTTATCCATTACTGATTCAAGCTCACGCCGGATCTGACCGTGAAAGTCAGGGTTCTCGAATGCGATGACAAGTAGCTGCATCGGTCCATAAGTTACATCATTCAGTTAATCTCCCCCACTAACAATTCTGCCTGCTATCCGGTTCTCATTATGCTGTCCCAGGGCGGCAGGTGTCATACAAACAATCTGCACTTTCTCAAATATCCCTGAGTTCTTCCCCTCCTAGCGAGAACCCTGCAGTTAAAGAAAACAATCTAGCATTATGCTGTAAATGATATATAAAATTAAAACACATATAAATTAACATGTGTAATATTATAATTAAGATTTTTTAAAGGAATAAAATGCATTTAACTGGCTTATTATTTGGGGGATATATCAAAGACAGGATTTATAGCTTTAAAGTTGGAAGGCAAGATTCTAAATGACTTCAAAGTGTTTCTTTTTCCTCCAACTTCCATTTTCTTATCCTCATCTGATGCTGTTTATTTCCCTATTGCCCATATATTCCACGGGTCCCATTAGTCTGGCCAGCCATTTTGTTTCCTCGAAACTCTCAAGTAAAATCTTCAAAACTAATGTAAGAGGTATAGAAAGCAGCACACCTCCGAGTCCGAATACGAAATTCCAGTAAAGAAGAGCAATGAATAAAAAAGCAGGAGATAACTGCATGCTTTTTCCCATCATTGAAGGAAAAAGGATGTTCTCCGCAAGCGCATCGACAACAAAGATGATGACAATAACCACAAGAGCTCCTAAAGGCCCATACTTGAAAAGTGCAAGCATTATAGGTGGAATAGAAGCTATGACCAGACCGATGTAAGGAATATAACTCAGCAGGAATATGAGAACTCCCCAGAGCACAGCATAATCAATGCCTACTATAAAGAGAAGGAGAGAAATTGTGAAGGCTATGACAATATTTACTTCTGCTCTTATGACAATAAATTTTACCAGTTTCTTATTAAAATTGCTGAGTCTCAACTGGAGTTCGGATTGTTTTCCAATCTCCGGATCCGTTTTTTCAGGAGCATTAGTGGCATCTATTATAAGAAACGCTGCTGTAACTGTAATGATTCCGACTGTTGTTCCGGCGTTCACAATCCCATTAATGACGCTTGTCATTAGAGAAACTGCAATTGACACTATACTGCGAGCAACTGATCGTACAGAAAAACCTTCATATGAGGGAATATAATTTGCAAGACTATTCACAAATGCAGTTAACTGGGCCTGATAGTTCGGGATCTGGGTTCCAAAGTCCTGTGCCGCTTTGATAGCTATAATCCCAAAAAACAGGATAACTACAATTAATAACAAAATTACCAGAATAACACTCAGTTCACCTGGAACTCCTTTTCTTTTTAGCCAGCGAGCAAGCGGGGTAAAAAGTACAGCGATGAATATAGAATAAATAATGGTTGTAAGTATAGGAGCTATTTCCTTCATTCCTATTGTCAGGACAACGGCAAAAGTGCTGTAGATTAAAACTTTAGCTGGAAACGAACGGTTTCTCACGTTCACGATTTTAACTCCTTTGGTTGTCATTTGCACACTGTGCAGTGAGGGGAGTTACTGTGAACTGAAGGGAGAAATAATATGCAAATATGAAATTACATTCTATCCTCCTCATAATAAGAAAATCAGTCTTAACCGCCTCTCCTCACTTTTCTATCAATCATGTGCCATCTGGTCAAGTGCAGCCGCAATCGCCAGGATGAGTGCATTATCCTGTCCGGGCTCAATTATCTTATATAAGTCATTACCTCGCAGATCTTTAAGAATCAGGATGCTTTCCGTTAAAACGGTTGTTTAGGAATTCTATTTTAGAATACAGGAAGATGGTAACATTTTGACTTCCAGCATGAGAAAGTGTAGCATTCCAGGCACTGTAATTTGTTCTCTATCACGCCAGACTGATAACTCCCCTTATCGATTCGCGCACATCCCCCTTGCAAGTATCCCTTTGCAAGAGCATCGATGCTTGATAGTATTTAATTATAATTATTCTTTTATGTATTTATCATTATAAAAGAAATGGTGCAGTAAACTGTCTGGCTGTAACTCATCTGATTTTTATCCTTTTTTCACAGCATTTCCTGTACTTCAACCCACTTCCACGGGGACAGAGCTTATTCCTGTTCCCTGATTTTTCTATTCCCCGATTTTCCTATGCTCCCATAAGTCCTTTTCTCGGCTATACTGACCTATCGGTAACACTGTTTCCTTCTTGAAATTCGGTTTCGTTATTTCTCTCTAATATAAGAATAAATTGAATAAGCTTTGCATACAGCACCATGCATAGATGAAAATAGGTGAATAACTTAAGTAGTGATCGCTTTTTTTCTAAACGTACAGGTATTTAATAAATCAACACTAATCAAATATATATATGAATGGAGGCAGGTTTGGAATAGATTTTCTCTCAACATACGAAGAGGGAACAAAAAGAGAATGGATCATAGGAAATGGGCTTGGAGGATACGCTTCCTCCACAATCATCGGAGCAGGGACAAGAACTTACCACGGGTTGCTTGTAGCAGCTCCAGAGAATTCTCCTGGGAGACTTTTAATACTTTCTTCCCTTGATGAGGAAATTTCCATTGATGGAGAACTCTATCATCTCGCGGTCCATCAGTATCCCGATAAAATTTTCCCTGAAGGTTTCAAACACCTGGTTGAGTTTAATCGTAACCCATTTCCTCTCTGGATTTACCAGGCCGGAGATTTTACTGTAAAGAAAAAAGTTTTCATGGTCCATAATAGTAATACCACTTTTGTTGTCTATGATATTACATCTCAAAGAGAAGAAGCTTTACTCAGAATTTTTCCTCTCGTAAGCTCAAGAGATTTTAACCTTACTGCCCGTTCAGGATACCTTTCTTTCTTCCAGAGACCCGGATCTACAGGGGTATATCTTGCAAGCTCTACTGGTTTCACTTTCACGATTTCGTCCAATCTCCAGTATCATCCCGAGCCAGTATGGTACTATAACCTGGAGTATGACACTGAGAAAAGACGCGGACTTAATTTCCAGGAGGATATTTTCAATCCTGGTTATTTTGAGAGCAAGCTCGAAAAGGGAACTTCCCGTTTTTTTGTAGCAGCTTCGACAGAAGATATCTCTTCTCTAACACTTGAACAGGTTGATAAACTCTACTTAAGGGAAGCAAATCGGCAGAACCTTCTGTTACTCGACTCGAAGCTTAAAGATCCCTTCGCTCTCAAGCTTCTCAAGGCAACCGACTCTTTTGTGGTAAAAAACCGTGTTACAGGTGAGAATACCGTGATTGCAGGGTATCACTGGTATTCGGACTGGGGCAGAGATGCTATGATTTCCCTGCCAGGCTTGCTTTTAATTCCTTATCGTTTCGAGGAGGCAAGGTCTACTCTTATCAATTTTGCCAAATACTGTAGGAGAGGCTTGATCCCCAATACCTTCCCGGCTTTCGGAGGGGATCCGGTTTATAATACAGTGGATGCTTCTCTCTGGTTTATTCATGCCCTTGACCGGTATTTTGCTTATACGCAGGATTTCCTTTTCCTCTCGGATGTCTGGGATACCGTAGAGGAAATTATAACCTGTTACTCTAGTGGCACAGATTTTGAAATAGGTATGGATTCTGATTACCTTATTAAGCAGGGACCTCAACTGACCTGGATGGATGCAAAAATCGGGGAATGGGCAGTGACCCCAAGAGCAGGTAAAGCCTGTGAAATCAATGCTCTCTGGTACAATGCCCTGAAGACTGCCTCCAATCTGGGCACCTTCCTCGGTGAGGATGTCTCCGAATACGAGAATCTCGCAGCCGGGGTAGCCTCAAACTATGAGAATGCTTTCTGGAACCCTGAGACTAACTGCCTCTTTGACCTTATATACTGGGACGAAGCAGGAAATGAGGTTAAAGACCCTGCAATCCGACCGAATCAAATTTTTGCTGTGTCACTTCCCTATACCATGCTTCCCCCTGAAAAAGAAAGAGCCATAGTGGACAGGGTTGAGAAGGATCTACTTACACCCTTCGGGCTAAGAACCCTTTCACGCGACCACCCCTTATATAAAGGTCAATACCGCGGGGATGCCCTTAACAGGGATACGGCTTATCATAATGGGACGGTCTGGCCCTGGCTCCTTGGAGCCTATGTGAAAGCCTATCTGAAGGTTCACGGCTATTCGAAAGACCATATCAAATCCATGAAGACCCTCCTTGAGGGTTTTGACGAGCACCTTGAAACCGCAGGCATTGGCACCATCTCTGAGGTGTTTGATGGAGATTACCCGCACTCTCCCGGAGGTACAATTTCTCAGGCATGGAGCGTTGCAGAGATTCTAAGGGCGTATGTAGAAGATGTACTTGGAATTAAGCCCTGAAAAAAAATTATGATCGGAATAACGGTCAGTAAGCGGAATGAGGAATAATATGACCTGGAAAGATCATGGGGAACTATTTATACGGCACAGGAGGAATCCTATACTTACAGTTGCAGATTGGCCTTATCGAGCCAATTCGGTATTTAATCCTGCAGCCGCGATAGTTGATGGTAAAGTCCTGCTGCTGGTCAGGGTTGAGGATCACAGAGGATTTTCTCACTTTACAGTCGCCACGAGTGAGAACGGGATTGATGGATGGGAAATCGATAGTAAGCCAACCTTCTTTCCGGATCCTGTAAATTATCCTGAGGAAATATACGGTGTTGAGGATCCGCGCATAACTTACATAGATGAACTGAAAAAGTGGGCAATAGTATATGTGGCTTTTTCAGATTCTGGTCCTTTACCCGCGATTGCATTTACCGAAGATTTCCATAATTTTGAACGAATAGGACCTGTAATGCCGCCTGATAATAAGGACGCTGCTCTTTTTCCTGTAAGATTTAATGGCAAATGGGCGATGCTGCACAGACCTGCGCCTACCATTCACACTATGAAAGCAAATATCTGGATTTCCTTTTCCCCGGATATGAAATCATGGGAAAGGCATGATGTGCTTCTTTATGCCAGAGAAGGCGGATGGTGGGATGCTTATAAGATCGGTTTGTCGCCTCCGCCCCTCTATACGCCTGAGGGCTGGTTAATCATGTACCATGGGGTACGCCAGACGACCCCGAAATTAAGCTACCGGCTCGGACTGGCTCTCCTCGATCTTGAGGATCCCACCAAAGTGCTTCGCAGGTCGGAAGGCTGGGTTTTTGGACCCAAGGAGCCGTATGAACGCAGTGGAGATGTCAACGATGTTGTTTTCCCCTGCGGATGGGTTGTGGTAGGCGACGAGCTCCGTATTTATTACGGAGCTGCCGATACTTCGGTATCAGTGGCTAGTGCAAAATTGAAAGATATAATGGAGTATATCCTCGGATGTCCTGAGGAACAGTGTCCTGATTAATATTGCAAAATGGTTTGAAGTAAATAGTGGGAAGTCTAAGGGCATGAGAAAGAAAAGCGAGTAATCAGACGAGGTGTGTAATCAGACACTCAAATAATTTTTGAAGATCTTGAAAAAGTTACTTACAGGATCTTTGACCGGGAAGTTAGTTTACTTATCGGATATGTTACTCTGAAAATAAGCTTGCAAACGCCTGATAACAGCAAGATAAGTAATTTTCTAAGAGGAGTAAATCTATCACCAGGGGAAGTAATGATACAATGGATGGGAGGAGAGCAGGAAGAGGACCTCTTCAATTGGACATTGGCATAGTTGTATCAGGTCTTGGGGGGAACTCCAGTCAGGAAAGGGATCAATTCAATGGCCTTGTTTCCGTTTTTGGTGTTGATCTAGGACTCTATATTGGACCATCGTATAATCCTTTTCAGACTATTGGGCCAAGTATAGGCATTGGCGTAGTCATAGGATCTAATGGTTTCCTGGCTGCAAAATTAGGCATACATTTCAGAAGAACATTAGGCTTGGGCATGCTATTTCCTATAGTGCCTCTTTATGGGGCTACCGGAGCGAGTCTTATAGCCGCGCTTCCTGTTCCGGAAGGGGTTAAAACTGTGGCAGCTGTGCCGTTACTCTTGATGCCGGCAGCTTTCGTATACCAGGAAAATCTCAAAGCACTATATAGGCGTGGAGCAGAAACTTTAGTGAAATTGAGATCATGCCTGCAAAGGAAAAAGAAAAATTCATATTAACTTAAATGTTAGCCTGTGCTGAAATATTTTCTGTGAACATGGTTCAGTGATGGGCGAGGCAAAATCAGATTAAAAATAGGAAAGGATTTTTCCCTTATTATTTAACAACTACTTTATTACAGACAAGTTTGTAATTGTTATTATTAGCGTATACAGTCAAGCAAACTGTATAAGTTCCTGCTTTTTTATATGTATGAGTCGGGTTCTGTGCATTTGATCGGTAGCCGTCACCGAAGTTCCAGTCCCATCTTACAGGTTTAACACCTGATGTCGTATCTTTAAAGGTTACTTTCTTTCCAGAGACTACGGATTTGAAACCTGGAACGAATTTTGCAGGGTCATTTGAAGGTGCTTTTGCAGGGTCATTTGCAGGTGCGTTTGCAGACCCTACCGTTATGGCTGCTTTTTTAACCATACTCACACAACAGTTCCCAGAACCGTATGCAGTTATCTTTACATCAAAGGTTCCAGCCTGTTTTATTATACACGAGCAGGAGCAGATCCCTTTAGTCGTGCATTTCGAACAGTAGGCGCTTGTTGAACCGACGACCTTTCCAGTTTTCGGATCGATTACCGTATACTGGACAAGTCTAACAGGACCTGATACATAGCCTGTGAACCCAATCTTAGCTGGTACGGTTTTGCTTACTGCAGAGCTTATTGTGACCTTGGTAATCTTCAGATTGCTACATGTCCCTCCTTTACATGATACACTTGGAGCGCTTGCCATTGCAGAAAATGGCATCAATACCAGTAAAGCTAGTACTAAGAAAATGGCTATTCGTCTCATCAGTTTCTATATTTAGACAAACTTGATTATATATCTTAGTAATTGGACCAAATAAGTTTAGTATGTGTATAAATATATTTAGAATCTTAGCCTGATAATATAACATTAACTTTGCGAATTAACCTGAAAAGCGGAGTATTCCGCTGCTTTTTGATTTCCTGCTTATGGAATATTTATTAAAAAGGAGAAACTTATCAGGCATGCAAGCCCTACTTTTAAGTTCTCTCAGGTTTGAGGAAAGGGTTGCTCTGATAGGAGAACCGCATTCAGACATATCAGAGAATAATAGATATGGAAAGGTTTTAATCGGAGAAATATGAGTACTAATATGTGGGTTATATATTTACAGGAAGCCCTTGATGAGATCATGAGGTGACAATCATGTGTAGTATTGGAGACTCATTTGATATCGATATGGAAGGAAAGCTGCCGGTTAAAAGTTATGAATGCAAGAGCTGTGGGAATAAGTTCAAAGGTATTGGCAAGAATGTGAAGTGTCCTTCCTGCCAGTCCAGTGATGTAGCAGAATCCTGATCATCAGTCTCATTTTTTAACTGCTAATTTTTAACATGGAAGAATCGGCATCTTCTAAAGACATTTCACTCAAGGAAAGTGAGATGCTTCTCCTGCGCGGCACGGCAGGAATAGTGGCTATTGTGAAAGCAGGTCCGAACGGACAGTTCTTTCTGGAAACCGAGAATGAAGAGATTGTACTTGGACTGGAGCCCCATGACCTGATTGTTGCCTCTGCGCTGTCTGTGGGCGAGAAGACCGAGAAAGGGCTTAAATGCGTGCTCTTCATGGTCCGGGAAATCCGGTCCCCATTAATAGTCCTTCCAAAAAACCACCCTGCATCCCCGAGGCTTCCAATCGTGGTATCAGCCGGTGGAAAGACTGTTTTGAGCTGCAATATCACACCAGGTACGCATCCCAATCAGGATGTGTTATGCGGTTCAAATGAATTTGACGGGCTTGAGATAACAGGAACACCTGAGGGAGTGCATGTTGAAAATTTACCTCAGTGTGAGGTATTGAAGGTTAACTTTGACATCTAATCGGTTTCGCCCTCAGTATGGCTTTTCACGTGGACGAAACAGGATTATACATATGATTTTAAGCGAGACCATCCTCCCATATAGGATGCTCAATACCTGGAAGCCGGAAATATTTCATGGACGAAGGAAAAAGAAGAATTTTTTTGAAGGATGGTATTTTAAGATAGTAGATCGCAGCGAGAAGCATGCTTATGCTGTCATTCCAGGCGTCTCCCTCCCCGAAAACCCTTCGAATTCCCATGCTTTTGTTATGTTCTTGGATGCCAGAGCTCAACGAATGCGTTATTTCAGATACCCACTTAATGAGTTTAGTGCGAGCGATAAAAAGTTCGAGCTTACTATTGGTGGATCTTTTTTCAGCCTTGACGAGATGAGGCTTAACCTCATGCATGGTGGAGACCCTGTCACTGCTCGCATGAATTTCAAAGACATATATCCCTGGCCCGTAAAATTGCTCTCCCCTGGGGTAATGGGCTGGTATGCGTTCGTGCCGAGAATGGAATGCTATCACGGCATACTGAGTATGGATCACAGCATTGAAGGGTTTATCGAGGCTGATGGGATAAGGACAGATCTCAAGGGCGGCAGGGGCTATATTGAGAAGGATTGGGGTACTTCAATGCCATCTTCCTGGATATGGATGCAAACCAACCACTTCGATCAGGAGGGAATTTCACTCTCTGGTTCGATCGCGAAGATCCCGTGGCTCGGCAGTTATTTTACAGGTTACATCTTCGGCTTCTTATATGAGAAAAAATTGTACAGATTTACGACTTATTCAGGGGCAAAGGTCACCGAGCTTGATGTGACCCGCGATAATATCCATATCCGGCTGGAAAGTAAGGCATACATACTCGACATTGATGCGGACAGGTCGGAAGGTGTCGAACTCCCTGCACCAAGATTGGGAGAAATGACTGCTAAGGTCAAGGAGTCATTACACTCCAGCATCAATGTAACTCTATTAAGGAAAAAAGGTTCTTGCATGGAGCATATTTATTCCGGGACTGGGAGAAACTCAGGCTTGGAATTTGTGGGTGAAATTGCAGAATTGATAAAAGGCTTGAAAAAATAAGGCATTAGCCGATGCAGGTGAGCAATAATTTTTTCGCCAGCTCTTAACAGGACTGGTCTTAAGCTTTCTGGCGCAGATTTCCGTGAAATCCCCGGCTCTTTAAGAGATAATTTGAATATTAAAACAACGTTATAAAAAATCAATAAATTTATATTTGATGCCCATTAATTATCATATACTCGGATAAGATCCAGTAAAAAAGTGTTATAATACAAGGATCTACTCTTTTATATTATAAATTCGGGAACAAAGTTCTCCTAAGCAGAAATTCAAGTGTTAACTGCAATATTGCAGTTATAATCGTTTGTTGATACAGATGCAGCCAAGTATCTAGCATTTAAGCTGAGAAAATAGAACTACCTGTGTTTTGCTCTTTTTTTCAGGAGGTTCTATTAAGGTAATATGCTGAATGGGACTTAAAGGGTTGATAGACATGAACATAGAAAAAAAGAAATTTCTTAAATCATTAGGTTTTGGGCGAGAAGTTTCAATAGTTGCAGATTGTAAATGTCCCCTATGTGCGGATAGGGTAAATACAGAAGAATTCAAAAATGAGATCTTTATTAAAGAATTCGAGCGTTCCGGGCTGTGCCAGGGATGCCAGGAAACTGTTTTTGGATATAGGGTAGCGTGGTAACAGATCAATCCATGTTTTATGAGTTAACAAGCATGGGTTCTGGTTTACCCCTACCTTTTATTCTTCACAGGAAACTTCCAAAAACTCTTCATTAATTCCCGTTTCAATCCCTCTTTTTGTACTTTCTGACACATTGTTCTTGGTCTGCCGAAGATATAACAGATTTAATCATTCTGAATCAAGAATTAAGCAATTTTAAACGTCCAGTATTGGAAATTCTAGCTCAGAATTATCTTACTTTCCTGAATCCGGATGTTTCTAAATCGGGTTGTTCACTAACAGCTATATTCTTACTGTGAAATCTAACAGCTAATTCTTATTGTGAAATCCTGACCAATTCCCGAGCCCGATATCACGCCTGTTATGAGAGTGACTGCCGGTCTTGGTTGGAACCGTGATAGCAGTAGCTATCCTTAACCTGATGCAACTGGGGGACCCGGCAGCCGGCGAGAGAAAAATTTACTATCTGGTTTTCTTCACGTTCTTAAGATTCCCGTTGAGAGAAATCTCCGCTGCCCTGCCTGCATGTATGCCCGGTGAAGGATGAAGGCTCACTGTTATTTATTTCGTTCTTTTCTATCCATGTTCGTTTACTGTCAATAAAATCAGAATCAGAATAAAGGCATAAAATTCAGCCCGGATGCTGGCGAAATTGCAAATGTTAAACCGCCTCCAGAGTAGATTTGCAGGTTATACTTCCAGCCTCCTATCAACGTATACCAACGATTCTACCTGTTTGCGTATCTTCATAAACTATAAAGTACAATAATAGACCGGGGTAGATAATTGTGAGTAAATTAATGAAATATGTTGGTTATGGTGTTGCAGCATTAGGAACCGCTTATGTTGTAAAACAGATCAGACGTCGCAAAGAAAGTTCGCGTGGGTGGCATAAAATAAAGGTGGGAGAGGAAAAACCAGCTAGTGCAACTGCGCCTCATGAAACACAGGTAAAAGAGGAAAGACGAACGGGCACAAGGTATGGTTCCAACCCGCTCCGTTACTAACCCTATAATTGAGATCTGATCTGAAAAAAGGTGCTGATAAAAATATAAAAGTTATTTGGTGAAGGTCTTGCCCTCGTACTCATCAACGAGTACGAATCAGTTAATTTTTTTAAGGCCTCTTTCTTTATTTTTATGCCCTTTATCATATCCAAAATTTGAATATTTTGATCACTATTTGTAGGATCCTGCAGATGAGTTATTGACAACCCTATACAGTATAATCTTCTTTATTCTACTCAGTACAAAACAGATACTCGTGTTTTCGAGATCTATTTTTCCCAGATTGATCAAAAACTCATGCACAGGGCTCATTTAGAAAGTTGATTTATCTAACTTTAATATAATTACGTATCTTTTTAGTATCGCTACTGTAAGCGTTTTCAACAGTTAAACTAACAGTATATTTTCCAGCTTTATTGTATTTGTGTGTCGGATTCTGAGCTGTTGAAGTACATTTATCGCCAAAATTCCAGTGCCATGAAGTGTGTGATCCTGATCAAACTATGCAGTGGTTATGTTTGATAAAAATATAGAAATTATATTCTTAGAATTAACTTATTGAATTTTATATCATATTCTTTTCTTTATTTAATGTATCAATTTTCGCGCGTTTTTCATCCATCTCCTGTTTGTATTTATCTTTAATTGCTTTGATCTCTCTGTAAACAACCATGCTTTCTTCACCAACCCCCTTCATAGAATCAAAGTGCATTACAACTTCTTCGGGATCCATACCATTATCCAGTAATGGCTCTACCTTACGCCATTCTGCATACTTGACATTCAGTTCTTCACCAAGCTTATCTTCAAGTTCAAAGATCTCATCCCAGAGATCCATAATCTGGCTGTCTATCTCTTCTTTTGTAGGCACTGTTTTCTCCCCCATTCGTTAAATCGCTTTATATATTAACCTCTTCTAAGTAGTTTTTCCTCAATATTCAAGCAAGATTTTTCAATCAGTTATATGGTGGAATTGATGGTATTTTTATTTGTATTAAATAATAAATTTGTCGATATGCACAAAAGTGGATAGAAGAAATTTCGTAGTACCAATGAAATCAAGCAAATAATTTTCAATAGTTTTGTTCTGATTAGAAAAGTTGGATTTCAAAGGAACTTTACATTATATGAAACAAAAAGTCAAAACCATTCCGATACTCTGCAAATCACATAAGCATCTACTACTGAGTGTAAACCAATTTCCTTACCTTTATATAGCATGGATGGTTTAATGACTCGCATTAACCAGTAAACAGCATTATTTGCTAGTTTTATCACGGAGCAGTTCCTAGCCAGATAAACAAAACGTACCTGAAAATTGGGGAAAACAGATGCAATCTAAACCTGCAAAACGTGAGAATGAGGAATATTTCGCTGCCTGGGATAAAAAGATCGAAAAAACATGGATGCACATGCTGGCAGACATGGCAATGCCGGTTATTATTTTTATAGCACTGAATATCTTTACGATCGCCATTCTGGTCAAGTTGAACATATATAACTTAAATTTCTAACTTTCTGCTGATTTCTGACATATTACAATTTTTCAATAACCTGGCACGCTGCTGCTTATCTCATACTGTCGAAGATCAAAAATTCCATTGTTTTTTCACTTTACGAGATCCGTCACTTTTATATTTCTTCCGGGAAGTAATGTAGTTGAGGTTCTATGGAAATCGTTAACTTTAAGAAAATAATGGTCGCAACCGATGGCTCGGACTGTTCTAGGCTGGCTGTTGACCGAGGAATAGAGCTTGCCAGACTAAGTGGTGGGACGGTTTATGCAGTCTATGTCGTGCCAACAGACAACTTGATTTCTATCTATGGAAATTCCTTATCCCTGGGCATGGACCCTTACTGGCGGTCGGTATATGAAGGATGGAAGACACAGGGGCAGCAAGCTGTAAGTTACGTAAAAGGCTTGGGAGAGATGAAAAAAGTCAATGTAGAAACTGTCCTTCTTGAAGGTAATCCTTCATACGAGCTAATCCGGTATGCTGAAAAGGAAAAGATGGACATTGTTATTATGGGCACTCTCGGAAAGACAGGACTGAGCAAACTGCTTCTGGGCAGCGTTGCAGAAAATCTGGTCCGTCATTCAAAGGTGCCTGTTATGGTTGTAAGGGAGAGGTGTGAGGTCAAGTAAGCTATTTATTCACTGATTTCGGCTCTGTAGAAAACCTACTTAATCGTCATCAATAGACTTAAAGTTATTCAGCAAAATTGAATCAGGCAATTCAGTTTTAATTTGCTAAGATTGGTTATTTCAGAGGATTTCTACAGAGCCGATTTTTTGTTGATTTATAAGAGGTGCCCCACAGAACTTTATAATTCTATCCTATCTATCTGATAATCCTATTCCGCGAGGCGAAAATACCCCTCCTCAAAATTCTTAAAAAACTTAGAGTTTTTAAGAGGGGCAGTTGACTAGCTTATTCCTCCATAATAACGACAGGTTTGATTAAATCTCTCGGCTTTTCTTTCATGAGCATGAGAGCTTTTTCTATTTTATCGAATCCTTTGAATACGTGGGTTGCCATTTTTTCTGGTTTTATCCTTCCGTAGGTACACAGAGCTGCCATTCTCTCCATTCTCAAACGACCTCCGGTTGTCAGACCGCCACGTATGTCTTTGTGAGCCATGCCCGACCCCCATTCAATGCGCGGAATTGGAAGTGTGTTTCCGGTTCCGAAGTAATTGACGTTTGATACCGTGCCTCCAGGCTTTACAATTTTGACTGCATCTGAAATTGTATTCTCATCTCCCCCTGCTATGATTACAGATTCTACCCCTTTTCCATTCGTCATTTCAAGAATTTGTTCAACAATTCCACCTTTCCTGTAATCGACAATATCTGATGCCCCGTATTCCAGAGCAAGATCTATACTAACTTTCCGGCTTCCTACTGCAATGAGCCTGCCTGCACCAAGAATAGATGCACCTGCCACTGCCATTAGACCAACAGGGCCAATTCCTATGACTACAACCGTAGAACCCGTTTTAATATTTGCCATTTCTGCACCCTGGATTCCAGTAGTTGCCATATCTGATAGCATGACAGCCTGTTCGAGGGGCATTCCTTCAGGAAGTAGAGCTAAATTCATGTCTGCATCATTTACATGGAAATATTCTGCAAAGACTCCATTTTTAAAGTTTGAAAACTTCCATCCTGAAAGCATTCCATTTGAGTGCATAGGTACTCCATCCTGTGCCTCCATGGATCGCCAGTCAGGTGTAATTGCAGGAACAATTACTTTATCGCCTGGTTTGAAGTCTTTGACCTCTGACCCGACTTCTTCTATAATACCTACAGCTTCGTGCCCTAAAATCATGTTTTTGCGGTCTCCAAGCGCACCTTCCCAGACAGTATGAATATCTGATGTACACGGCGCAACCGCAAGAGGTCTCACAATTGCATCATACGGTCCTGCTGAAGGTTTTTCGGCATCAATCCAGCCCACTTTTCCAATTTCAAGCATTGCAAATCCTTTCATGTTATCACACCAACCTTTTAAAATAATTATTTTCCAATGTTTTAATTGTACTCAATAAATATTAAAATTAATTCCCCATGTAGTTGAACATAATTTTTGAATGTTATACAAAAGGTGTCCTGGACCCCACAATTTCTAATAAATTAAAATGTTTTTCCTGCATGCGGTCTGCTGGAGTTTTTTCCAAATATGGTTGTAAGAAAAGAGAATTAAAAACCCCCTGATTTTTGGCTTTGTAGACAACATACTTAATCGTCATTAATAGACTTAAAGTTATTCAGCAAAATTGAATCAGGCAATTCAGCTTTAATTTGCTAAGATTGGTTATTTCAGAGGGTTTCTACAGAGCCGAATCTTCCAGCACTTTTCTGTCCGGAAGTAAGGGGGAGTGCAGATCAGGTAAACTATAACCTGTTTATTCACTGATCTTCCTTTCCGCATTGAACTCATTAACGGCTTTTGCTGTATTCTCAAGCAGCTTGAAAGCAAGCTCCTGATCCGGCCAGAACGCCAGTCCACAGTCTGGATTCGCATACTTTATTCGGTCCCCCAGAATGGAATAAGCCGTTTCAAGCCTCTTTTTTATGACGTCTGGAGTCTCAAGTTCAGTTACGACTTTTTGCAAATACTCTTTTTCCTTCCAGGCATTGACCCCATACTTTTCATTGATAAGGTTTACAAGACTGAAAATATCGGTTCTCGAAACTCCGACTCCTACGTAAGTATTTGAATCCTCAAGCACTTGCTTATCCAGAAGATCGATATAGGAAGGAGTCCCCGCATATTCAAATCCAATGACATTGATAGGGGTCTCGCATATAAGCTTATATTTCAAAGGAGAATACAGATGGATCTCCATATCTGCTCCCTGCTGCCGGGTGTAGGTAGAGGCAAGTGTAAGAGCTGATATTATCTCTGAGTCAGAAAACCGAATCTTATCAGTTAACCCCAGGCTGATTTCATCCAGAGCTATAACTTTAATTTTGAAATTTTTTGCCGTTTCAAACGCTTGTTTAATGAATTTTTCAATATCCTGCGCAAGGATATTATAAGCGTCCACAAAAGCGGTTGCTCCGAAAGCCTGAAGATACATATCCGTAGGACCTGCGATACAGACCCTGACTTCTAGCGTTTCTCCGGTTTCTTCCCTGTACTGTTTTGCAACCTCGTCAATTATTTCCAGTTCAAGGATTTTTGCATTTTCTTCTTTCAGGACATAAGGCTCATGACAGTTCTTCTCGTCTTTTATAATGTCCAGGAACTGCCCTATCATATCCCTGAACTGAGGATAAGTGGGAACGTGCACTCCCACATCGATTTTCCGACGGAAAGCCTCCCTAACTATAGAAAAAAGTTGTTCATCCTCATCCCGATTTTCAGCCGCTGCCTTTACCCACTCCCTTGTGATACCTTCAGGTGTGGGAAGGCTGCCTTCATCGATAAAAATAATCTCCTGCATGCTTGATATTAAGAGAGCTGAAGTTTTATAGATATTGGAATATTTGCTCGATGTTTAGGCTGATCCACTTAGAATATTTGTCTCCATTGCAGCTTTTAACTTTGTTTATCATCTTATTAACTTTGTTTACTACCTTAATAATTATTTTAGCTGACTTGCTTTTGAACTCATTCTATAATATTGTGTTCCCAGGTAATTTCCATTGTTTCTCTAAACATCGCCGCAATGGGACAAGTATGCATTACAGCATTCTCAATTGTTTCAGCGACGGTGAGATCATCCACATCGCCGGACAGGGTAACTATGAGATGTAGCTTATCAAAAAGCCGGGATGGTGATTTGCTCTTAGTGCCATTGATCTTCATTGAAAAAGAGTCCAGTTTAAAACCTTTCCCGGAGATATCCATTATCGTCTTAAAACCAATACATCCGCCCAGAGCCGTAACCAGATAATCTATCGGATTTGGAGCTTTACCGCTTCCACCCATAAAAGCAGGCGGCTCTAGAGAAATGTTGCAGCCAGTACTGTTCTCTGCAACAAACTGCATCTCGCCTTTATATGACATATTTATAAGAGTATCATTTTCAGACATGCAAACACCTTACTCCATTCTTAAATCCCAATACTTGCTGAGATTTCCTTGCTTTATTGTCTCAATTGAGACATTTCACCTTATAAATGACCGTTTTTAGAATAAGTCCTGCAATTCTTGCTACAGATCAATTATATTTATGTAACATTATCAAATATTATCTTTTCTACTTTCTATAAATAAAGAGATTTGTCTCCTGTTTACTGGAAAAATTGGGGTTTTCTAAGGCAGTTTGCATTATATGAAGCAAAACGCCAAAAGTGATAAGTCTTTCACTCTCAACAGTCATGTTTTGGAGAGGGTTACAGATTTGGAAGTCACGTCTTAAAGTTTGAGTTGAGTTTTAAGGTTAAGGGAATTAAAGAAAAAAACATTTATATTCACAAATATTTTCTAAGTTTTTTAAAAACATCTTTAACTTATTTTCAGCATTTTGGCTATTTTTAAAATAGTTTTTTCACATAAACGTCTTTTTCAAAAATCTTTTTTAGAATCTAAACAATGTTGCTCATGATTTTCTAAGACTAAAAAGTAATACTTCTATAGATGATGAGCCAATCCCAAAACCAATTTTTTTCTTTATCCTAAGCAGCAGATATCCCTTGAGCTATTTTACATGCTATGTAAAATATTTTTTAAATCAAGTGAAATATACTGTAATTATCGAAGCAAAGCCTTTCAGGAATCTATTGGATAAAGGTCTATCTTATTTTATTTGAAATCGCTGGTTAGCACTTATAATAAAATTGGTATAGTCGCTGGCAGGTATCAAACCCTACCAGCTATTTCACTGTTCGTATGCACAATTACTGTCAATATCCTCAGAGAATAAAATGCTTTAGGAAGCGAAGTGAAAGTATTGTCGATATTATTGTTGCCACTCGGCGGTCACTTTATTAATTCTTTTGTTTTTAATAACACATACATAGTCTCTATACTTGAATGAAAATCATTTCCCTGCATTCTAATCCTGGACGAACAGATGAGCCCTTAAGCGAGCTCGTGTCTGTTATGTGAGAAACCAGCTCACATCCAGAAATTTGCAACTAAACAATATAAAGTTAATAAAATTTTCTCTATTTTATTATATTCGACATCTTTTTTATCAGAAAATCACTTTACTTATAATTTCATCATCAAAACTAACAATAAATATATATCCGGGTTATTCAAAATAGACATTTGTGACATCTGGAGAGACTGTGAGGGCAGAAATCCTTGTATCTGGAAGGGTGCAGGGTGTGGGTTTCCGAAGATTTGCAAGAAATGCTGGCGAGCGTCTGGGCGTGAAATCCAATCCCATAAATTTAAGGGACGGCAGGGTTTTTGTCATTGCAGAAGGCAAACCCGAAGCCTTGGAACTCTTCATAAAAGAACTCAGGAAGGGACCCATGTTTGCTCATGTAGAAAATGTTGATGTCACTTACAGGGAAGCTTTGGGGAACGTATACGACATGTAATCAAGCTTTAAAAAACTGCTTGAGCGTAAACTTTTTCTGAAAAAGTTTGATCACAAGCCTTTTGAGAAAAGGCTTGAGCGAAAACCGGCATAGCGGCGCGATCGACCGGCTCAATGGTCGCAGCTCTAGAACATTGGTCTATTAAATCCACTGATCTTATTTTTCCTCCTCTTCGGTATTCTGGGGTTTTTTCAGGATTTTTGCAATAAACACAAGTCCCACAAGATTAACCAATCCTATAACAAAATACCCTATCAGATGCTTTAAGCCCGAATCTGACGCCCCTGATGTTCCTTTAGCAAAACTTGCCGAAGAGGTGGAGTCTTTTATGCTATTTGCATCAGATTCTCTATCTTGCCCACCTTTTTCGCTACTTTTCAAGCCTTTTTCAGTGAATTCAATTACCTCATTTGTCTCAAGAGTGAGCTTTTTCTCCTGTTCTTCAAGGCTTTTTCCTGAGTCAAGTGCAGCCCTGACCGTGCAGGTGCTCCCCGGCTCAAGTCCAAAGAAAACAAACTCGTTGTCGTTTTTCAGGGCGGCTATAACATTTCCGTCTTTCCAGAGTTCAGCAGAGCCTTTCTCCGGAAGTTCCACTCTCAGGTTTACATGGTCTGTGAGCAAGATCTGATTTCCTTCCGCAAACCTCGGCTTGTCGGGAATATCAAGAATTCCAAGCAGCGTCGGGGCAAAGTCCTCCTGCCCATATTCCTCCGTGAGAATTCCAGTTTCAACATCCTGAGCATGTATTATCAGGGGAACGAGCTGCGCTTCATCAGTCACTGAGTATTTTTCGGACTGGTGCCCTCCTTTTGAATCATCTTTGGAAAAACCCATTCCGTGGTCTGATGTCAGAACAAAAGCAAGGTTATTCTTTTTGCAGAGTTCGTAAAGTCTGAGAAGTTCGGAATCAAGGCACTCGATACAATCTATATATCCATAATTATCCCTGTAGTGTCCACTTGAATCTACAGCTCCCACATTGACAGTAAGCAGATATTTTTGTCCTGGCTTATTTATGGACATGTATTCAATAATTTCGCATGCAGTATCGATTCCCCACCTGTTATATCCACTGTATTTATCCCTTGTCTCTTTTGACGCAATATAGCTGGGGGCTCTGTCAGCTGCCTCTTCCATAACCCTTAAGAGCCCTTTAGGCAGATCAGGAGCACTATTGGAACGCTCGGGCTGCTCAAGAACAATTTTCATGTTCTTTATCGAGTTATTTTCATCCCTGAGAACGATATCCTGCTCGTCACAGATCGACCATGAATCCCCTTTTTCCATAACCCCAATACAGAGATAACCTTCCCTGTGAAGGATATCGAAAATGGTTGCATCTTTGAAGCTTACAAGTTCACTGTCCGCACCCGGATTTCCTGTGACAAGGACTGAGTGCCCTCCTTCGGTAAAGGTCTGAGGAGCACGGAACTTAAGAAGCCTGGCACTCTCTTTACTTATTTCCGGTAGATTTTCAAGTTCGGCTTTTTCAAGCGGTGTGCCGTCAAGTGCATATGGCGTAAGCTCGGGATAGATGAAAGGCGCACTCAGACCATCCACAATTAATACGACTGCGCCCTGAGGTGTATTAACGGTATTCACTTCCACTTCGGTAAGTGCAGAAGCAACATCTGGAGAAGCAAAAAAAACAGAAAGCATTGCAAGGAAAAACAAAATTGGAAAAGCACTAGAAACATGGGTTGTCGACTTCATTGTAAATTATTTTATTTTTAAGCTATAAAGAACTTATCTTGAAGATCTGATTTGGGGACATTTCTGAGGATAACTCTCTAATAGGTATGCTTCACTCTCTAATAAGCATGCTTCAGTCCTGACTCTAGCTATTCAGCTTTGTCCTTGCTATTTCAGTCCCGATTCTTGCTATTTCAATCCTGCTCTTGCTATTTCAGCTCGGACTCTTGCTATTTTAATCCTGTTCTTGTAATTTCAGTCCTGCTTTTGCTATTTCAGGCTATAATAGTTAACCTTTTAAACATTTATTCTATCAAGAAGAGTAAACTTTTATTATATTTGCCGCAAAATTAATAACATTCTGGCAAAAACTATCCCCCGGATCAAAAAACAGGAAATGTACCTATGAAAATTAACCCTCGCTGTACTTATTGCTTGCTTTCAAGAGTCCACTTCCAGTCCAGGCTTTCTACAGATGATGAAGACCTTATAAACAGGACAATTCAGGAATGTCTTAAGGTTTTGACCAAGCATTACGACCCTGAGGCTGTATCTGCCTCTATAGCTACCAAAGTTCACAGGAAATGCTATGAGGTACTGGAAGACAGGGATCCTTATGCGGTAACTAAGAAGCTTATCAACCAGGCTGCACTGAAAGTCCTGCCTGTAGCGAAAAAGAAAATTTATGAGAATAATCCTGATGATGGGGAACTTTTCAGGCGGGCAGTGCTGGCATCAGTGGTTGCAAATTATTTCGATTTCGGAATTATGGGTTTTGATGCCAGTGAAGATAAGTTTGAAGCAGCTTTTCAAAAATATTTCGAGCATGGGCTTGATGTGGATGACACCCCTAAAATGCTTGGGCTCCTGCAAGACGTCGTTTACATTGCTGACAATTGCGGAGAAATTTTCTTTGATACGCTTGTTTTTGATGTTATCAAAAAACTCGGTGGAAGGATTACACTCGTAGTCAGGGGTGGTCCTATCCTCACAGATGTAACCCTCGAGGAAGTAAAAGAGTTCGAGATTGATAAAAAAGTTGACCGAATCCTGACTACCGGCTCGAATGCCGTGGGTGTCCTGATCGAGGAGGCTCCGCCCGAACTGCTTGAAGCTATGAAGAATTCAACTCTTATTATCAGCAAGGGCATGGCAAATTATGAGACTCTTTCCGAGCATAACTTCGGGCCTATTGCTTATATGCTTCTTACGAAATGCGAATGTGTGGCAGATGACCTCGGGCTTGAGCAGGATCTTTGCGTTGCAAAACTGATGAACTATCCCTGAGGCTTTTCCTGAGAGATTTTCGGAAGCTTCTTATCTCTAAGGCTCACTAATGTTTATTGCTGTAGATAGTGCAAAATAATTTGTCTTATAGCAAAGCGCTTATCCGCGTATAGCATATACCTTATACTGGATAAGATCAGTAAAATTGAATAAAAGAAATAGATTTGTAGGGAGAAACAAAAATGTGTGAACTCAATGTCTTTTTACTTCGTGGAGATGAGCGTGAGAGAATCATGGATTCTGTAGCAAAGATCACAGTCGAGGGTGACTCAATCGAGCTTACCGGGATCCTTGGCGATAGAATGACCGTTGGTGGCTCAATCAAAGAAATCAACTTCTCGCGCGGAGAAGCACTTATTATTGCAAATTGAATTTTTATTTTTTTACTTTTCCTTCTGGATATAAAACTCATCTATCCTTTGCTATCCGGAATAACGGCTTAAGGCTACTTTTTTTCTGTTCAGGTAGTAAATACTACCTGGAAAATGACTATATATACTTGAAACTTCTATATTAATTTACATAAAAGACGCGTTGATCTTCTACTAAAAGTTTATGTTTGTTCTCAAGACACAGTGACCAGAATCGATTGTAAAACTCCATTGCTACTGAATCTTCTGGCATAACTATAGAAAAAGAAGCTTTAAGCTCTTGAAGTTTAAAACATCTCTTCTAATTTCTTTAATCAATAAAATCTTCCCGGGAAAAGCATTTATCTGTGCTTACCTATAACCTCAATGTAATCTAAGATACCAGGTTCAGGTTTAAGTCTGGACATTTAAAAAAGTTTAGCTAAAATGTATCCTGAACCATATGTCGAAGAGTTTATAACAAACAAGCTAAAAATGAAGAAAAAGTTATTACCTTGAGTACACTTTAAATTTACACTACACTCTGAACTCCGTTATCCGAACTGGATCCGGAAATAATTTAATTTTCAATGACTTAGGCTATATCTCGAGTTGGGTAGAAGAGGACTAAACAGGATAGGATATAAATGGCTAAAGCAAAAATCGCAGTAAATGGTTATGGAACTATAGGTAAAAGAGTTGCAGATGCCGTGAAGGCTCAGGACGATATGGAAATTATTGGAGTTTCCAAAACAAGGCCGAACTATGAAGCTATAGTGGCGCAGCAGCTTGGATATGATATCTACGCTCCGGCTGCAAATCTTGAGGCTTTTGAGAAAGCAGGTGTGCCTACCGCCGGGACAATTGAAGAAATGGTAGAAAAGGCTGATCTTGTTGTGGACTGTACGCCAGGGGGAGTCGGGGAACAAAATAAGCCAATGTATGAAAAGGCCGGAGTAAAGGCAATCTGGCAGGGTGGAGAGAGTCACCCTATTGCAGGTTTCTCATTTAATGCGGTTTGCAACTATGAGCAAGCCATAGGTCGTGACCTGGTAAGGGTTGTTTCATGCAACACCACAGCTCTTTGCAGGGTTATCTTCCCCATAGACAAAGAACTGGGGGTAAAAAAGGTCAGGGCAATTCTTGCAAGGAGAGCAGCAGACCCTAACGATGTTAAGAAAGGACCAATTAACGCAATAGTACCCGATCCCGCCAAGCTTCCGTCCCACCATGGTCCTGATGTAAGGAGTGTACTTCCAAACATCAACATTACAAGTGCAGCCTTGAAGATTCCGACAACTCTTATGCATGTACACACAGTAAATATGGAGCTCAATACCAATTGTACGGCGGAAGATGTTAAGAATATCCTGGGTTCCCAGTCGAGAATTCATTTCGTAGGGCAGGGCATATCCTCAACAGCGGAAATAATAGAGTTTGCACGTGACATAGGACGCCCTAGAAATGATATGTGGGAAAATTGCATCTGGCCTGAATCTGTAACAGTAACCGAAAATGAGCTTTACTTCTTCCAGGCTGTCCATCAGGAATCCATTGTAGTTCCGGAAAATGTAGACGCTATACGGGCTATGATGGAACTTGAAAGCGATGGTGCAAAGTCAATTGAGAAAACAAATAAAGCCTTAGGGCTATAAAGCTCTGTACAAGTCTGAAGCCTTCAGGACTCCGGAGTTTAATTTGAATGACCGGAGTCCGGCTTTTTAAGCCGAATATTTTATCCAGGAATTCTAAAACACAAAAGATCAGATGTGTGAATTCTGATAATTCTGTTTGGTAGCAGAATCTGGTTTAATTAAAAAAAACGATCCATATATGAACTCAGCAGACTCAGGATTTTTAAAACTATGTAGGGAAGCTTTTAAAGCCACATCCGACTCCATTGCAGATCTCATAGGGACGGATGAAGCGGGTAGCTTTGTTGGTATGGGAGCCGATGGAACCCCTACTTCCAGAATAGACCGTGTAGCAGAGGATGCTATTATTGAAGTTCTTAAAAACGACGGCAGATCCATGAGAATCATCAGTGAGGAACTTGGCGAACTCATTCTCGGGGATTCTCCGGAATTTTCTATTGTTCTTGACCCACTTGATGGCACCTACAATTCTTATGTGGGAATTCCTTTTTACAGTCTCTCCCTGGCAGTCTCTTCCTACGACCTGTCGGATTTGAGATTCGGTTATGTGAGCAGCCTTGCTATGCCTGAGGAATACTACGCAGGTGCCGGGAAAGGAGCCTACCTTAATGGAAAAAAGATCAGGACGTCTGTTAACACGGAACTGAGGGAGCTGTGCGTAAGCGTGTACGGCTACCGGCAAAATGTGGCTAGAACCCGTAAGATCTACAGCAGTGTCCGGAGGGTCAGGTTACTTGGAAGTGTAGCGCTTGAACTGTGCTATGTAGCTTCAGGCCGGCTTGATGCTTTTGTGGATGTCAGGAGAGCTTTGCGGGTAACTGACGTGGCAGCAGGGCAACTGATTCTGAAAGAGGCAGGTGGGCGTATTACAGATGGATATGGAAAAACGCTGAGGCTTCCTGATAATGTCACCGCCAGATTGGAAATGGTTGCATCCAATGGGCGTGTACACGGTAAAATATTAAAGCTGCTCTCGGGGGAATAAATTGGCAATAAAGAAGATAGGAATCGCTTCACGCTGCGATAGACCTGAAGTAATTCGAATGGTCCGGGAAATCCTTGCACGATTCAGCTCCAGGGTTAAAATTTATGTTGCCACTCCCACGGCTGAGGTGCTCGGGATAGAAGGGACTCCGGTTGAAAAAATGAGGGAAGAGGGGGTAGAACTCATTATCAGCGTAGGAGGTGACGGCACAGTCCTCCGGAACATTGCCAAGATGAAAGATCCTCTCCCTATACTTGGAATTAATATGGGTACCCTCGGTTTTCTTGTAGACGTCGAGCCAGAAGATGCCCTTGAAACCATAGAGGAAGTGCTTTACGGTTTTTCATATATTGAAAGGATGAGGGTTGATGTATTCCTTAATGGGGAATTGCTTGATACTGCAACTAATGAGATTGCGATAATGTCTGCAAAGCCCGCAAAGATCATCCAGTTCGAGGTTTATGTAGGGGACTGCCTCCTTGACTCGATGCGCGCGGATGGTGTTGTCTTTGCAACCCCGACTGGCTCCACCGCTTATGCAATGAGCGCAGGCGGACCCATTATAAGCCCCAGGGTAAATGCGATAGTAGTTGTTCCTGTTGCCCCTTTTAAGCTCTCCTCAAGACCCTGGGTTATTCCGTCAGACAGCGAGATCACAATAAAGTTATCGGCTCCGAAAAAAGAGGCTGTCATTGCAATTGACGGGCAGAAATCCTATAGGATAAAGCCTGATGACATTGTCAAACTTAAAAAGTCCAAGTTTCCAGCCCGCTTTGTGAAGATTTCTGATACCTGCTTTTATGAACGGGTTCAGAGGAAGCTTGCATGAGAAAGCCTTTGCCTCTACATGAAAAAACCTTTACTCACTACCATTGAAGGATTCTAATTTGTTAATGGAGATGCTTTGTTTACCTCTGGAAAGTGCCTTTTATTTAAAGCTTGAGCTTTCTCATTACTCTGGATTTTTTCACTGGTATAAGCACTTTTGAATTTTTTTATAACATACATCGACTTAAACCTCCCAATCAGGGGTAGATTGTCGATTTTTAGCTTATTTTGATCTGCCCTTTCGAGAAACTGCTGCCGGAAATTCTTTTCCTCCGAGGAAAACATTTATACATATGAAGGTAAAGCTATGCTTAATTTTGACGCGATACAGATTTTCTGACTTTTAGTGGCGTTTGGACCCTGGTACCTCTTTATTCAAGCCTTTGAGTCAGTTTCCGGCTATACTATCTGTATATCATTAAAAATAATCAAAAATCCTCGCTATAATTAGAAACTAAAGGAAGCAGTAACCATGTTAGAGAGTGAGCAGTATTCCAGAAATTACCTTATGGACTTTATTCAATATCGTCCCCTGGATATCGAGATCTGTGACGTGACTCTCCGTGATGGGGAACAGACCCCAGGCGTTGCATTTACAAAGGAACAGAAGCTGGCAATTGCCAGTGAACTTGATTCCATGGGCATTGAGGTTATAGAAGCTGGATTTCCTGTGGTTTCGGAAAACGAAAAAGAAATTGTAAAGGAAATCGCAAATCAGGGTTTTAAGTCGAGAATCTGCTGCCTCTCACGTGCGGTAAAAGGGGACGTGGATGCTGCCCTTGAATGTGATGTAGATATTGTGAGCATTTTTATTGCTATGTCCGATCTGCACCTCAAATATAAATATCACAGAAGCTTTGAGGAGATGCTCCACTGCGCCAAAGAAACCATTGAGTACGCAACCGACCACGGACTGAAAGTGCGTTTTGCAGCTGAAGATTCAAGCCGGACCCCAATTGAGCGTCTCAAACAGGCTTTTAAAGAAGTTGAAACTGAATATAAGGTGCAATACGTAAGCCTTGCAGACACGGTTGGCATCCTGAACCCTACAACTACCCATTACCTTGTTAGCGAAATTTTCAAAGAGATCAATACCCCGATCTGTATTCACTGCCACGATGACCTAGGAATGGCTACTGCTAATACTCTTGCTGCTGCCGAAGCTGGGGCAAAACAGCTCCATACCACGGTTAATGCAATCGGAGAACGTGCAGGCAACGCTGCCCTTGAGGAGATACTGGTTGCTCTCAGGGTGCAGTACGGAATAGATCGCTATGATACTACAAGGCTGACTGCCCTTTCCAGAATGGTCTCGGAATACTCAGGCGTTATACCTGCAGTTAACAAAGCTGTTGTCGGACAAAATGCCTTTACCCATGAGTCTGGAATTCACGTGGCTGCAATCCTGGAAGAGCCGCGCACCTATGAACTCTTCCTCCCGGAAATGGTTGGCGGGAAACGCAACCTCATTATCGGAAAACACACCGGCAAAAAAGCTTTAAAAGGCATTATTAACAGTATAGGTTTCTGCCTTGAACGTGAAGAACTCTGCGCCCTGATTGAGAAGGTCAAGGTCTGCACCGAAGAAAAGCGTAAAAGCATCTCCAGGGACCAGCTTGAAAGGATGATAACCCAGGTCAAGCAGGAAATGAAAACAAAAGAAAAGGGAGAAGAGAAGCTTTCGATTTAAAAGCTTCCTTACCTAATTGAAAACTCTCTTAAGCACTTTTATTTATTTTTTGATTCTCTTATTTTAGTTAATTTTCGTTATTTGTAGTATTTCTTTGTAATATTTTTAATACTATCTTCTATGTTTCCCGCACTTTTTAATTCCATATTACCCAAAATATTATGAAATGTATGTGGAAGTCCACTCGGGCCTTTCGGGTGGATTCACCTCAAGCATTTCCCTCCATTTTTCATCGGTCAGGCGCTCGGATACTGGCTGCTTGAACTCGTAATGGCTCATAACGGGTCCGGCTCCCAGAAGAATTCTGCCGTCCGGGAGCTTATATGCTACCACCAGCATGTCAACATACCCAACGCCTTCTTCAAGAACGGTCTCTGTATTTGAGTCGGTATGGACATCAGCCACGACTGTAGTTTTTCTGGCTTTCTCGTCAACTTTCCCTATTGTACCTTCAAGCTGATCCCCGAAATTTTTGATAAACTCATAATCTTCGGCTGTCAGTTCTTCATTTTTGAGTTCTTTTTCAGAGATAGCCTGAAGCCTTGACAGGATATTTTCAAGATTTGTAAGCCTTGCCTTTGAAACCGGATCAAGCACGCCCATTTCATCCAGACCCTGGTTTGTCATTTTTGTTAAGGCAAGCAGGCGGGCGTAGAAATCGGGTACAGGCTCAACATAACCCACTACAGGTTTTTCTTCAGGAAGCATTGGCGCTGAGGTTGCAACTGCAGTGTAACTCTGCTTGGCATAGAGGATTGTATCATGCCTTAGTTCGGTCCAGGAAGCAAGAGCCGTATTCAGTTCTTTGTCCTGCCAGGCATCGGTCTGCATAAAGGTCGGATAGCCTTCACCGTAATCTTTCAGGAGGGACTGAAGGGAATAGAGCCAGGACCAGTAGAGGTTCCTGTTCCACTCGGCTGCGCTGAAGTTTGAGAATTCCGATTCCAGCTTTCCATACTGGGTGCTGTAATTCTTGTAACTTGAATCATTTAGTTCATCGAGCCAGTAAACAGCCCTTTCCGAGCCCAGGAGAGCCATGGTATCAAGTCCGCGAGGGAAGCCGCGAACAGGCACTCCGGCTCTTGAGATTACAAGAGTAAACGGGGTCTCGTTTTCAGTATATTGTCCCTTATATTCCCCTGTATAAGCTCCTACCAGATTTGAGAATATATAGGAGTCCGGAATAAAGCGCTGTCCCATAAAACGGAAGCCTGCAGTGTTTTCGAGGCATTCATCCGCCTGCCCGGGGGTAAAGGGCGGCTCAATAACACAATTTCCGGTGCCGCCATAAATTTTCGGGCTCTGGTATTCAGCAAGTGTGGTTTTCAGTTCTTCAACCTTTGTTTCGTCGAATTTCCTTTCCTCATTGCCAAATACCGAATTCATAGCTTCCATATACTCGTATGGGCCAAAGTCATCTGAAAAGCCCACATAAAAGGCTGTAACCTCATAGATCCGATCCCAGTTCTCTAAGAGGTCAGGCTTATCTTCGAGCTCTGAAGCGATGAGGCTTGCCTGAATAGTCTGGATGCGGGCGTCTTTTGCAGGGTCTTTGGATTCAATCAATTTATCTTTCAGGAGCATACTCATCCTGCCGTGCCACATAAATGCCCTGAAATAGTTTTGCAGCTTCTCGGATCTGGTATAGTGACCTCGAGGAATATACTGGGAATAATCCTCCTTATAATTGAATATGGGAGAAAGCTCAAAACCTCTATGTGCCTCAATAAGGGCAAGTTCGGTTTCAACTTCTTTTTTTACGAAATCTGGAATCTCAAACTTATATTGCTCTTCTGCACCTGCAGGGAAAAGGGACTCTTTAACGAAACCATAAGGACCTGCTGTTTTCTGTACCTGTGCGGGTTTCGGTTGAAGCAGGCTCAGAGCTACTGCAAAGTAGGCTGCGTTTCTTCTTGCTGCTTCTTTTTCTTCCCCTGAGGCGGTATTATACCTCTCGATAGAAGCATTTAACAGGTCAAAATCAGTCTGCCAGAGCATATTGTAAAACTCCTTTTCTTCGATCTGGCGAAGAGTCTCATCAAACTGAATATGGTAGAGGTGCAGCAGGGAGTCTGTGGTAATGAAGATAGGAACCTCTTTTTCCTTTAGGGTCGAATACATCGAGGTTATATCCTCTTCACCTGGATTGTAAGGGTTTTCGATTACAACGAAACCGTTACTTTCCAGCATTTTAAGGGCTGAATCGTTCAGAGGGATCTTGCCTGAGAATTTTTTGTAGTTTGAGATCTCGTCCCTGTGCAGGGGCAGCTCATAAGAAGGCGCTTTTAACTTAATATTGAGGGCTTCAAGCCTGTAATTTCCTGCAATAGGGGAGTTTTCTGTCCCGGAACCGGAGAGATTTACTTCTTCGGTTATCAGGCGGCTTACAGAAGAAAATTCGCTTGGACTATTTCTTTCTTTTATTTCGGACTTGTTTTCAAAGCTCAACCCGGAACTCTGCTCCAGGCACCCCCCTGTAAGGAGGGAAGCTAAAAGGATTAAGAGAATTAAACGGGTTACAACTGGCTTTGTTCGGTATATCATTGTCTCATCCCGGTCGCTTTTGCATCTGAAGCCCTGTATATGGCATCAGGTTATTTAGAAAATAAATTTTATTAGACAGTTATTCGACAACATATTTTAACTTATTCAGAATTCTTTAATCAATTTGTAGTAAGAGTTAAGAAAAGCAGGCTAATGTGGTAAGGGTTAAGAAAACAGACCAAACGAGTTTGAGACAACAGACTAAATGTAGTAAGATTAAGAAAACAGACTAAATGAGTTTGAAGTAAATCATTAAGAGTAAAAGAGTAAGTTCTGAAAGAAGAAAAGATGTCCTCTTTCTTCTTCCCTTTTCTTTTATATTTGTTAGTCGTTTGGACTTAGAGGATCTATCCTGAAAAGCAAAAACATAAATAGTGCAGTTACAGTTCCTGTGCCCAATAAAAGCGGATCTCTTGTAAAGTTAAGGAGCACACCCATTACCAGCAGTAAAGCTCCAATAATCAGTAATATCTGAGATCTTCTCTCCAAATCTTTTCCCCCTTATTCCCTTTTTGAGCAATTAACTCTCAAATATTGGTTAAGGTGTAAAAAACACCATAAGTTTTTCCCCAAACATAATTGATTTTTCTTCATTATCTATTTTTTGACGTGAAATCTTTTCCTTATCAACTTCATTAAACATAAGAAATATATTTTGAAACATATTCAACAGTAAAACTGACAGTGAGCGCCGACTTGTCATCCACCAGACCCTGATTAAGGAAAGAAGTTCCAGAAGTACGGATATTACTATACGCGGCTTTACTATTGATGGAAAGCGAAGGAAATGCCAGCGGTCAAAAGCAAGTCGCTGGGATGGGAGTAATTGTGTGAATATGGGAGTAATTGTGTGAATGAGAATATAAGTTCCTCATGCATCGATGCTGGATGTTCTTTGTCTGATTATTCTCTAAAGAACCTCAACCCAATGGGTTGCAGCAGGATATACTCAAAAGTATTTACAAAGCGGCATGGTGGAACCTGAATTTTTTAAAATTTTAAATCAGGTATAATCAAAAAAATAAAAATGTTATTCTGGTGTGATACTGCCTTAATCTTGTTTTTGAAAATCTTATTTACTTTCTTTAATTCTGCCGTATCTCACCAGATTCTCTACAGCCCTTTTTCTCCCCAGGGTTTACTCTTCTCCCATTTCTTTCCTGAATTCTATGTAATCTCTCTCGACTTCTTCGAGCTCGTATTCCATTTTATCCCCCCATCTTTGATTATGATAACAGTAATTTATTCTTTCTTTTATTTATTAACAAAAGTTAACTCTTTGAATTTATCTAAATCCCCATTTTGGAGATAGCTCTTCACTTATATAAAGTTTTCCGTTAACCTATATCCTTTCATACTAATCGTCAAAAGTTGACATTTATTAATATTATTTTTTATAAAGAATAGAAGTGATGAGATATTTTTAAATGAGAGCTGGTTATTTTCTGTCCTCATGCTTAAAAGTTCAATGCCTGAACTCGTTGTGGGAGTCAGGAATCTATCAGGGCTTGAAGCCTGTTCACGATATGCCGATGCAGTTTACTTTTCAACCGATAAACTCAGTCTCAGGGCTAAAGCAAGGGAGATTACTCTGGAAACTCTTGACGATTTTGTTTGTGAGGTAAAAAGCAGGGGGCTCAAGGCTTATCTGGCTGTAAACTCGATAGTAAATGAGGGAAGGCTTGCGGATGCATCGAATGTGATAACTGCAGCTTCAAATGCAGGAGTTGACGCAATTATTGCCTGGGATCCGGCTGTAATTCTCAGGGCGCGGAAAGCTGGGCTTCAAATCCATATCTCCACGCAGACAAACATTTCCAACCATGAAACTGCAAATTTTTATCGCAGCCTCGGAGCAGAACGGGTTGTACTTTCGAGGGAGCTTTCCCTTGAAGAGATAAGGAATATAAGCCAGCGGACTGATGTGGAAATTGAAACTTTTGTCCACGGGGCAATGTGCATGGCAATCTCAGGCCGATGTCACCTCTCCGCTTACGCTCTCGGGAAATCTGGAAACTGCGGGGAATGCACACAGCCCTGCCGCTGGGAGTGGGAGCTTCATGGGGAAAATGGGCTTGTTGCAGCAAGTTTTGGAAAGTACCTTCTCAGTGCAAAAGATCTCTGTATGATAGGGCATATACCCGAACTTCTTGAAGCTGGCATAACTGCCTTCAAGGTGGAAGGGCGGCTGCGGAATCCAGGCTACCTTGAAACGGTTTCCCGCTGCTACAGGGAGGCAATTAATGCCTGTAGAGAAGGAAGCTATACTCCCGAGAAAATAGAAATCTGGAAAAAAGAACTTGCTTCAGTCTATAACAGGGGCTTTTCTACTGGTTTCTATTTTGGGGTTCCAGGTCTTGAGGGCTTTTCTCCTGAGAAAGATATGAATGCCTCGAAAAAGCAGCGCAGGGCTGTTGGAGTAATTGAGAACTATTACCCGAAACAGAAGGCTGCTGCCGTCAGACTTGTTGAGGCAGGGCTTGCGGTTGGGGATGAGATTGTAATTGAAGGAAACACCACATATTTAAGACAGAGAATCCGTTCCTTGATGAAAAAAGGCGAGGCTCTTGAAAGAGTTGAAAAAGGAGATCTCATTGGCCTTGCGGTTGACGAGCCAGTTCGGAAGAATGACCGGATTTTCATAATAGGTTGAAATAATAAAATTAGGTTGAAATAATAAAATACTCGAATTAAAATAATAAAACAGTATCTATATATTGGATTCTTCCTATACGATAACAACCACAGGCAAGAGAAATTTGAGGAAAGAACTAACCTGTAAATGGCATTATATTATCGATAATGTACCCAATTTGCTGGATATCCTTTTATTGGATAAATAACCTTGTCTGTTAACTCTGATAGGTGAATTGAAATTTCATTCTGATAAACAGAGCCGATTAATACCAATCAAAGGAACGATAAAACACTTGCTTGTATAAAACACCTGATTGGTATAAAATACCTGATTGGTATTATCCTTCACAAGCAATGTTCTTTATAGGCAATTCTCTGACCGGTAAACAGTCTTCCTGCTTGCTAAGAGCAGGTGAAAATTTACTCCAGGGTGAGATAATAGATAATACTGTTTATCCGGAGCCAGTAGTAAAGGTGATACATTGATAAGCGTCAACGAAATGGGATCATATGTCATCGAAGAGATGCTCGACTGGGGCGAAGATCTGAAAACTGAAGTGCTCAAGCTCGAAAACGGGGCTACGGTTATAGATTGTGGAGTTAAAGCTGAGGGTGGATACGAAGCTGGAATGTACCTGGCAAGACTCTGCCTGGCTGATCTTGCTGATCTCAAATATACTACTTTTGACTTGAAAGGTCTCAAATGGCCTGCCATCCAGGTAGCAACCGACAATCCCGTAATTGCCTGTATGGCTTCCCAGTATGCAGGCTGGAGAATTTCCGTGGGCGATTATTTTGGAATGGGTTCAGGCCCTGCGCGTGCTCTTAGCTTAAAACCGAAGGAACTCTATGAAGAAATCGGGTATGAGGATGACTACGAAGCTGCTGTCCTGGTTATGGAATCCGATAAGCTTCCTGATGAAAAGGTTGTGGAATACATTGCAAAACACTGCAGCGTGGATCCCGAAAATGTAATGATTGCCGTTGCTCCTACAGCCTCTATTGCCGGTTCTGTCCAGATCTCAGCTCGCGTTGTAGAAACCGGAATCCATAAGCTTGAATCCATTGGTTTTGATATCAACTGCATTAAAAGTGGATACGGGATCGCACCGATTGCCCCGATTGTTGGAAACGATGTGCAGTGCATGGGGTCAACCAATGATTGTGTAATCTATTGTGGCGAAACAAATTACACTGTTTATTTTGATGGGGAACTGGCTGAGCTTGAGGAATTCGTAAAGAAGGTGCCTTCCAAAACCTCCAGAGACTTCGGAAAGCCTTTCTACCAGACCTTCAAAGAAGCAAACTTTGATTTCTTTAAAGTTGACGCAGGAATGTTCGCCCCTGCAAGGCTTACAGTGAACGACCTTAAGAGCACGAAAACAATTTCTAGCGGTGGACTCTATCCGGAAATCCTGCTTCAGTCCTTTGGAATAAGGCAGGTTTAAAGGGCAACTGCCCTTTTCAATTCATTTATTTTTAATTTTCATGGTTTTATTCTTGTTTTTCTCTCTTTTAGTTCTTTTCAATTCTTTTTTAATAAACGGTGTTAACATTATTTATTTAAGTGAGCGTCTCCAATCTTACAATAAATGCACAATGATTTAAAAATGCTAAAAACAGATTTTATTTAAAACTTGAGGAGAGAATTTCATGCCGATAATAAACACTTCACAGGGAGTTGGAGGCATCCTTAACAGTTTCAAGAGCCTTGTCGAAGGTGCAGAGAGGATTACTTTTGTGGGAACTCCAGGGTTCTGTACTCCATTTGCCGAACTTCTCGGTTTCGTGGTGCGGGATCGGGAGCTTGCTTTTATCTCCAGCCAGGATTTTGAGAAAGCCAGATCTATCTTTATGGATTATGAAGGTATGCAGCTTGGGAAGCTCACGGATCCTCATGCCGATGTTGTTGTCCTTCTCGGTGGGCTTGCAATGCCAAAGATCGGAATAACTCCAGAAAAAGCAAAAGAAGTCGCCAGGAAAATTCTTGAGGGCTCGGAAAAAGGTAAAATCATTGGGGTCTGTTTCCAGTCTGCATTCATGAAGCAGAAATGGGATGAGGTTATCAACTTTGATTATATCATCAATTCTGACCTAGCGGTTGAGGTGCTGGAAGTCTGAATTTCTCCGAAGCAAATTTTCAGGAATTTCTGATGCCTTCAGACGAGAGAGATTCCTTTTTTGACTTTTTTTATTTTTAATTTTCCCAGTTCTGAAATTTTTTAATTAAACTATGAGATACTATTATATCCAATCCTGACTTATAACATATGATAAATTATGGAGAAGGCAATTAAAGAAATAAAGGAAATAAAAGGGTTTTTGCCCAGATCTATTGTGTATGCAGGAAAGATAAACGAAGACTTTGCCGAAGGAATAGCAGGCTTTTATAAAGCAGTCTGGGAGGAAAGAGAAGGCGGAATTTCTACAAAGCAGAAGCATCTCATTGTCTTTGCTATAGCCTGCTCCAACAATAATATCCAGAGTGCAGTTAAAATCCTGGAAAGGCTTCATAAGTTCGGAGCTACAAAAACCGAGATATACGATGCCATGATGCTCGCAGCCTGGACAGGCGGAATCCAGAGTTTCACAGATTTCAGTTCAGTCATACTTAAGGAAATGGAAAGATTGGGTTACTGAGTTATTGAAAAATAATTTCCTTAAATTATTTTTCTTAAATTTATTTTTTGAGTTTCAGGATATTTCTAGTTTACCTTAGTTTTAAAATCATTCTCAAATTTTTGCATAAAGTTCCTGGATTTCTTATATTATTTTGTAGCTTTTATTAAAATATGAATATTTTCAAAATTTTAAAATAAATGTTATATAAAATTACCATTTTTTCGGAAAGTTTATCTACCCGGCTTTTATAGAAAAAGTTAGGAAGGTTTTCATGGAACAGCGGGAAACATATTTGATTTACCGAGAGGTTCAGGATCTGCGCAATAATTTTTTCCTGGTTACTGTCCTTTATCCTGCACTCCTGCTTTGGTATATCCATATCCATATCCTTGTCTTCGGGAAACCTGTTGGGATCCAGAATGTTCCCAGTACATACCTGTTTATGCTCTGGGTTATCTTCGGGTTATTTTTTCCTCTTATATATTACCGTACAAAGCACATAACCGAGGTCAGAAGTGATGGAATATACATTCGCCTGGTGCCCCTGAGCCTTTCCTTCAAGAAGATTCCCTTCTATATACTGGAAGAATGCAAAATTAAGGTTTGTGACCCTCTTACAGGAGAAGAATCTGATGTTTCCCAATCTTCCAAAAAAGTTAGCCCGGTTGTAATCCTGAAACTTATCTCAGGAGAAAGAATGATTATCAGTTCAAGTAAACCCGAAGAACTCTGCAGTGCAATTAGACAAGCTGCAGCACAATATTGAGAATTTTTGAGAGGAACCCGCCAGAAAACATGTTATCGAACTTGAACTCAATAGCCTGATGAAGTTATTCCATTCCTTTGATCCTGCTCCGTTCATTCAAATATCCGGGCATCCACAACGACGTGCAGGACGCCTGGAGAGTATTTTTTAATCCTGCGTGTCTCCAGAATCTCCACTTTCCTTCCAAGTGCGTATGCAGCTCTCCTTATCCTTTCCTGTGGTCGAGTTCTGGCAAGGTGCTCCGGGACTGTCTCGTGATAATGAAGAATCCCACCGCTTTTTTTCAGGGCTTTTATAGCTGGCTCTAAATAGTGGTGTGTTGTTCCCACATATCCCATGAGCACACGGTCAGCTATTCCTTCCGGGGCAGCCTTTGAGCAATCCCCGCAGATAGGGATATAGATTTTCTCTACCTTATTCAGCCTGATGTTTTCTTTCAGGTAGGCAAAGGACTCAGGATTAATTTCAATCCCAATTATTTTTTTTGGCCTGGAATACACAGCCATGGGAATTGAAAAATACCCTATCCCTGCAAACATGTCCACTACAACTTCCTCTCCCCCCAATCTGCTCATCCGTTTTCTTTCTTCAAGGTTGCCTTTGGAGTACATCACTTTTGTAACATCCTGCTTAAAGAAGCAGCCGTGCTCTTTATGGATGGTCTCGGTTCCACTGCCAAGCAGAAGTTCTCTTTTTGGCTGGCGGAACTGTCCTTCAATTCCAAAGTCCCTTACAACTGTCCTGCACCTGGGATACATCGAGAGCAGAGCTTCAGCTATCTTTACTTTTTTATTTTCCAGAGTTTCAGGTATGCTGACTATTATCACATCTCCCAGAATCTGCCAGCCTGCAGGGACGCATGCAAGTTCGGCTTCGGAAAGAGAATCTTTAAGGTATTTTTTGATGGAGCAGGGCTTTCTAGAGAATTCTGGATTTTCCTGTTCAATAACCGGAAAACCTTCAATATTTTCGCCTGCAGCCTCTGTGACAGGGATCTCAAGAAAAACTCCTTCTTTGGTCTGGAGTTTTCGGATTTTTCTTGAAGTATCCAGAATTTTTTTCTCAACTGTCTTTCTCCTGAATTCTTCCCCTTTTTCCGAGGGAACCCTGATTACTCCGTACATTGAAATCTAAGGATACATGCATAGGATTAATGTTTTTTGTCTGAGCCTCTTCGTAAATCAATTGTTTAATCAACATCAGGTGACTTGTGGCATACTTTACACACGGAAAAATTACATAAGTAAAAAATATAAATATTTCAAGAAAGGGATTTGTAGAAAACCAATCTAAATCAGCCTGTAAGATATTGAAAATAAAATAAAAATATATCAGGCAATGCAGTTCAAACTGATGGAGAGCCTGAACATATCGAGGAAGGGAATTCCTGCCTTTTGAGGTTGAAATTGCCAGGAATTAAATTTATAAGTAGTCAAATAATAGATAGATATTAAACAAAAAAATTAATAGAGCCATAGGAATGAGAAATAATTTAAAAGAAACTCTACTAAGCTGGCAATTATTTCTCTTTGCGTTCGTTTCTCTGATTCCACATCTTCTTTATACTGCAGGTGCTGCCTTTGCAGGCATGCTCTCAGTATACATGCTTTTTCCTGCAGGAATGGGGTTCTTTACCTTTTTCCAGCTATATCTTGTTTTTTATCTCTTTGGCTGGACTTCTCCTGTTGTCTATCTCTCAGCTATCTTTTTTTCTTTTCTATGGGTCTGGATTTTACAGAGGATTTATAGGGAAGACCCATCGGCAGCTTATATTTTCTATGCAATTACTTTCCTTGTGGTATTTTGGGCTACTATTACAGGAATCATGCCACCGGACTGAAATTAAAGCAGTTCTACGCTCTGTTCTGACCGGGCAGGCTGATTTATTATCAGGAATTTTAGAGCTATATTTCCGGTATTGTATGTGGTCTGAACCGAACCCGCAGGGATATATATGAACTGATCCGGGTGTATCTCTACCGGAATTCCGTCAATACAAAGCAAGCCTTCGCCTTCAAGGATATAATGGATTTCAGGAGTTTTCACCACATGGGATGTGGTGTTTTTCCCGGGTTCTATAACAGAATGTGCGAGGCTGCAGTCAAGCTCAAGGTTCCTATCGAGACTTACAGGGTTCAGGAGTTCGGCAATTTGAGGGTTTCCCGGCTCATCTGTGTATTCGCACGCTTCAAGGTTCCTGCAAACGATGTAATTTTCCAGATAGAGGTCAGCCCCTACAATGTAGGTTTTTCCCTCTGAGGAAGCCTTTTTGACGAAAGTACACTTGTGGTAAGGCTCGGAATTATTCTTATCCTTCCAGTTGTACTCAATCCAGCCCTCGCCTTTTTCGCTCAGGGCTGTTTCCATAAGGAGTTCTCCTATTGGCTTGCCGTCTGCATCTCTAAGCTCTTTGATATTTTTGCCCTCACGGCTCGGGTCAGGAGGACAGACTACCAGGGTCCCATCCTCATTCCAGACAAAAATACAGAAGCTATCCTGGTACCAGGGAGAACCCTTTTCCCGGAATGAGGGAAACAGTTTTTCGCCCTGGGCTTCAAGCAGTCTGACTGTAGCTTTTACCTTGCTTTCGATATTCCTTCTTTCGGCTGCAAGCTTACTTTCCCCCTTTTCCAGAATAAGGGGATCTTGTGCAGGTCTTGAAACAGCAGGCACATGCATTTCACCTTTTTCCTCAGCCTGCACTGTACCGGCTACCCCGGCGACATCTGAGCTTATGGTTTCACTTTCAATCTCGGGCGAGACTGGTGGCACTTCATCCTTATCCCCGCTGGTAAGGATTCCCAGAAAGAGTGCAACTGCAAGCATAACACAGGCAATTTTTATCAAATCCATAAATTTCCCTGCTGTCCTGACTTAAACCTTATAAATACGAAGGTCGGCACATATACAGCATTTTTCTGAGTAATTATCTGATGTATATTTTTATTTTTTCATTTTATTCGCGTTCGGGCCGCTTAGGAGTATTTGCTGGCAAAATGAAGAGCATTTATTTATTAAGAATTTGAATTATTTTCAACTTAATTTAATCCAATTTAGATCGATTTAATTTTAATTTCAGTTTACTTAAATCTGGTTTAACTTTTAGCTGCTCTAATCTCATTAGAAAAATCAAATTTGAAACGTTACCGGAGATAAAAAATGTCTTGCCGCTACAATCTCATTTCCTGGAACGTAAATGGCCTTCGGGCTGCAATAAAGAAAGGTTTTCTTGAGCTTCTGCTGGGACAGAAATTTGATATTGTCTGTATTCAAGAAACTAAAGTTTCTCCTGATAAACTCCCCAGAGAAGCCAAAAATATCCCAGGTTATTATAATTACTTTGTTTCAGCAGAAAAAAACGGCTACAGTGGGGTCGGAATCTTCTCGAAGAAAAAGCCCTTGAATATCGAAACCGGCATGGGGATAAGAAAATTTGATAGGGAAGGACGCTTCCTTAGAGCTGATTACGAAGACTTCATCTTAATGAATATCTATTTTCCTAACGGCAAAGCCTCCCAGGAGCGCCTGGAATACAAAATGGATTTTTATGAAGCCTTTTTAGATTACGCAAACACCCTCAAAGCCGAGGGGAAAAAGCTTGTGATCTGCGGGGACGTAAACACCGCCCATAAGGAGATTGACCTTGCCCGTCCCAAACAAAATGAAATGATATCCGGTTTTCTTCCTGAAGAGCGAGCTTGGATGGATAAATTCATTGCAGCTGGCTATATTGACACCTTCCGCATGTTCAATTCTGAAGGCGGAAATTATACCTGGTGGTCAATGAGAACGGATTCACGAAAAAGAAACGTCGGCTGGCGTCTGGATTATTTCTTTGTCAGTGAAAACCTGCAAGACAACGTTAAATCTTCTTCGATTTACTCTGATATTATGGGCTCGGATCACTGCCCTATCGGACTCGAACTTGAATTTTAATTAGTTTCTGCCTTTGCGCCGGTCGATCACGCTCAGATTAATTCGGGAGAATCAGGTCTGCTTCACATTGACCTTTATCCTGAACTCAGTACCTTTATCCCTTTTCATTTTGATTTCGCCGCCCAGTTGATCAACGAGGATAGCTACAAGCTGTAAACCAAGCGTGTCCGGATTTTCGAAATCAATATTTTTGGGAATGCCCACTCCATTATCTGAAACTATGAGAGTATATACATTGCTTTTTTCGGCAAGCTGCCCTTTATTACTCTGTTCATCTACGGATTTTTCACTGGAAAGCTTAATTTGAATTATACCCTTCTCATCCCTGCCTGGAAACGCATGTTTGAAGGAATTGGATACAAGCTCATTAACTATCATTCCTAATGGGACCGCGGTATCAACATCAAAGAAAAGGTTTTCTTCCAGATCTATCTTCAAGCTAATCCCAGCATTTCCAATCTTGTAAGTCTGGAAAAGATTTTCAATGAGTTTCTTAAGGTATATTGAGAAGTTGAGTTCGTTATCTCCTTCACCTTCATGCAGTTCCTCATGAATGAGTGCGATGGACATTACTCTGTCCTGGCTTTCCCCTGAAAGCGGCGAGAACTTCGGAATCCTTAATACATTTCCGATTATTGAATTTTTCAGCCTGAAGATCCAGCAGGGAAGAAATTACCTGAAGGTTATTCTTTATCCTGTGATGAATTTCCTTTTTACGGGCAATCTCAATTTTAGCAAGCATCTCTTCTGCTTTTTTGTGCTCAGTTATATCCCGAGCGACAGTTACTGATCCAATAATATTTCCACCTTTATCGTGCACCGGGGCAGCGCTTACCTGGCGGTAGCGTAACTTTCCATGGACAGGCATGCAAATTATCTCCTCTTCGTTCTTCACGACTTCGCCCTGCAGGGCACGTAGGATAGACTTTCACATTCTCTAGAAACTTTTCCACCTCTATTTCTTTCCCGGGAGGGATGTAGAACTCACTGTATGCAGGAGGATTAATCAGGGTAAAGTTTTTCCGTGTATCTGCAAACCAGACTTCATCAGTAATACTGTTAATCAGTGCAGCCAGTCGGTCTTTCTCCTGCTGGATAGCACTGAGCAACCGTTCCCGCTCCTCTTCTGCCTGTTTACGCTCTGTAACGTCCTCAAATACTGCAACCAGTTCACCAGAGGGCAGCTTGTATACATAGTTAGTCACCCACAGGGCGATATTCTCATCTTTATAATATGTCGTAGGAAATGATTCCGGCTTTCCGGTCAGCCATACACGTCTAAATACTGCATCAAGTCCCATCTCACTTACATAAGGAAAAATTTCATAGAGGCTTTTTCCAACAATGTTTTCCCGCCGGACGTGATTAATTTGCTCGCCAGCAGGATTCATATCCCTAAAGATGAAATCACGCCCGTCATCGATAACATCATAGATGACTACCCCACTTGATATGACCTCAAACAAGTTTCGGAAACGGGATTCGCTCACCTGCAGCTCTTTTTCAATCCGTTTGCGCTCGGTAATATCCTGCACTATCCCTCTCATTCGTACAGGGGTATTTTTCTCATCAAAAATAACCTCGGATTGCATATTGACTATACGTTCTTCTCCATTAGCCCGTATAATCCTGTAATCAGTACTGTAGAATTTGCCGCTTAATGCATCCTTAAGGGCATTATTTACATAGCCTCGATCTTCAGGATGCACATATTTTAAAAATTCATCATATTGTGGAGCTGGTTCTCGAAGATCACGCCCAAAAATAAGATACATCTCATGTGACCAGTATATCTTACCAGTTTCAATGTTCAAATCCCAATTTCCAAGGTGTGCTAACCTCTGAGCTTCAGCAAGACTTTCTTTACTTTCTTTCAATAAATTATAAGCCTTCTCAAGTTCAGCTGTACGTTCTTTAACCAGGTTCTCCAAATTATCCAGCGTTTCTCTCAATTTAGCTTCTGCTTCTTCCGTGCAGTAATATCTGTGAGCATGCTCATAGAGCCTGTAAATTTGCCAGCGCTATCAAAAAGAGGTTTGGAGCTCACTATTGTCCATAAAGGTGAACCATTTTTGCGTATGAATTTAAACTCATAGCTCTCACTGATGCCCTGTCGTCTCCTTTCAATATACTTCTTAATAATTGGTTTTTCTTCCTCGCTGACAAAGTCCCATGCGAATTTCCCGATTATCTCATCCTGAGTATATCCCAGTATCTCAGTCATTCTTTTATTGATGTATATCGTCCTCGCTTCAGAATCAACAATCCATATGCCTTCACTAGCTGTTTCCACAATAGTGCGGTATTTTTTCTCGCTCTCCCGGAGTGCTTCCTCAGCTTTCTTTCTCCCTGTTATATCTCTAAAAGTAGCTGCAACTTTCTCTTTATCAGGACTGAATACGTAAGTATCAAAGTACTTGTTCGTTACCCGACTGAAGATCTCAAAATGCTCGGGTTTGCCTGAGAGCACTGTTTCGCCGAATTTTTCAATCAATACAGGATTCACATTGGGAAGTATTTCCAGAATAGACTTACCCAGTATCTGCTCCCTTTTTAAGCCTGTACTGCGTTCATAAACAGGGTTTACCTCAAGGTAGCGATAGTCATACGGTTTACCACTCTTATCATAGATTACTTCTGCAAGTAAGAAACCCTCGGTCATGTTTGTGAAAAGCGTCCTGTAGCGCTTCTCGCTCTCTTGCAGTATCTCTTCTGTTTTTTTGTTCTCAATGATATCTGCAGTCTGCCGGGCAAGAATGTCAATCAACATTAGTTCGCGCTCAGACGGCGTATGAACGTGGTTGAAGTGGGTGGATATAATGCCCATAAATTGACCCGACCAGCTCACCATAGGTGTGGATTGAACGGCTCTTATTCCTTCATCCAGCAATATATTAAGTGCATTGCTTCCAAGGAAAACGGGACTTTGAGTAATGTCCTCAACTACCACACGTTTCATCTGCTTCATTGCAGCTCCACATGTTGCTGCGTCCTCAGTGTCAACAAGTTCGAAAAACTTTAAAAACTGAGAGCTAAATCCTTTCTGGGCTACAATCTTTAATTTCCCAGTTGGTGGGTCGAGAATCTGTATGTTTCCTTTGTACGCCCTGGTAATTGCAATTGCAGCCTCAATTGTTTCCTGGAGAATCGAAAACAAATCTTTGCCTTCGATATATCGCATGCTCAATTTGTGGAGAATATTCGTGTCTCGAACCTCAGCTTCAAGTTTATCCCTGAGTTCAATCAGCTCGTTCTTCAAGCGTCTGCATTCGAGAATCTCAGCGCGCAGTTTTTGATTGCTTTTGTCAGGCTCGTCAGCACCCAGGCGGTCAGACTTAGTCATAATTTTCCAGTCCTGATTTAAAATAAGAGACTAATAATATGATTTATCACATATTCTTTTGTCGAGCAAAGCTGGTAATAATTTGTTCCCACGAGATATTTTCTCCAGTAGCACGGGTACCATAAATTTAATGTTATTTTGCATATTTTATTACTACATTATAAAATATCTGATAAAAAATCCATGTCAAGTTGCTACTTTCTTTAAAGTGCAGCTTGTACACAAATTTATTTTCTAGCGTTTCAGATACATTTTCTCGGTGGATTTAATTTTATCTCTGATGCTTATAAATAATCAAATAATTATCATATAGATATTAGTGATGAAACTGCATTAGTATTTATGCACAACTACGTGTCACTGCCGGAAAACTCTTGAGATAAAACTGAAGATTCTTGAGATAAAATAAAACAGATTTGTTCGAATAAAACCCTGAGTTAAGATATGGTTAGTCAAATTTCTAAACTGTTCTGTTAATCTTGATTAAAAGCGTCAAAGTTTAAAAAGTGGTAAAAGTTTAAAAGTGGTAAAAGTTTAATCTGATAAGTCAACCATATGCAAACTCAGATTGAATGAAATATTAAGGAGGCGCGTAAATCCAGCTAATAAAGTGATGTTAAAAATAGCCAAAAAGCCACTGAACCCTTTTACTGTATCCCCCAGACAGTCTCTTCCAAGCTTATGCTCCCCCAAGCATACGGGCTTGAAGAAGGTTCAGTGACTTCCAGGCAATTTTTGTGTGGTAGATGATTCTACTTACCCCCTCACCCCCAACTTCTCAACTCCAGAATATACTAATAACCTAAATTATTTTAAATTATTTATATCAAAAATTGTTTCCAAACAAATAATATTTTAAGGTAAAAAATTTCAAAACAAATATAGAATTTTCAGTTTAACGAGATTGTTTATCTCGAGATATCGTTAAACTTGATAAAAAATTCTGTTCCCCGGTTTCTTCTAAGCTCTAGACAGCCTTCTATTTGTTCAACAAGAATATTTACAAGCTGCAAGCCAAGAGAATCAGTGTTCCTAAAGTTTATTTCCTCAGGAATACCCTTTCCATTGTCTGCTACTGTGAGTGTGTACTGGAAATCTTTTTTCTGGCTACATGCGCTGTCTGCCCTGGAGACCTCTTTATTTACACCAAGGTCTTTTATTTTCTTTAAACTTATACTGATTTCCCATTTGTTCCCATTAGGGAAAGCATGTTTTAGAGAGTTTGTCACCAGTTCATTTACTATGATACCTAAAGGAATTGCAGTATCAAGACCAAGATAAATCTGCTCAAGATCCAGATTAAGGCTGATATTCTTATGAATATTATAAGAGCTGAAAAGATCTGCAGTCAATTTCCTCAGGTAATCTCCAAACTCAAGGGTATCGATTTTATCCCCTTTATATAATTCTTCGTGAATTAGAGCCATTGAAGCTATACGGTTCTGGCTTTCTTTGAAGGATTCGAGGATTATTGAATCAGTAAATTTCTCAGCTTCGAGGCTGAGCAAAGATGAGATAACCTGCAGATTATTTTTAATCCTGTGATGAATTTCTTTTACGCGCGTCTCCTCAATTTTTGCCAGGGCTTCTTCGGTTCGTTTGTGCTCTGTAATATCCTGAACTGTTCCAAACATTCGAGCAGGAAGATTTTTCTCGTCAAAAATAGTTTTGCCCTGTTCATGGACAATACGTTCCTCTCCATTGTTAAGGATGAGCCGGTAATTAATATCGTAGGGTTTTCCTTCTAAAGCTTCCTTGATGGCATTATCTACATAATCTCTGTCATCAGGATGTACACAGCTTAAAAACATATCGTAAGTTACTTCAATTTCTTGAGGCTTAAATCCAAAAATACTATACAATTCATCAGACCAGTATCTTTCATTAGTAGCAATATCCCATTCCCAGTTTCCAATGTGAGCCATTCTTTGAGCTTCAGCAAGCCTTCTCTACTTTCTTTCAAAGAATAATAAGCCTTTTCAAGTTCTTCTGTACGCTGTTTAACTTTTTCTTCTAAATCGTTACGCGCTTTTTTAAGGATTTTTTCTGCTTTTTTACGCTTGGTAATGTCAATGTCCATCTCGAGAATCATGGAGGAACCATCAATATCGGTAAATGGGATATCATAAACATCAAGCACGCTTCCGTCTGGGGTGGTGACCTCCCAGTTGTGGGGCTGACCGGTTTCAAGTACTTTATATGCCTCACAGAACTCACACGGTCCGGGGTTCCCAAAACAATACTCATAACAGTGCCTGCCTCTGGGCTCGCCGAACCTCTCACGAAGGTTGCGGTTGATGAAGGCAATGCGATGGTCAGGTGTTAACAGGGCTATCATTGCTGGCAGCTTATCCAGCACGTCTAAAAGCCTCTTTCTTTCAGCCTCCCTGGCTTCGGCAACCTTGCGGCTTGATTCGCTCTCACAGAGTGCCATTTCAGCCTGTTTACGCTCAGTGACATCTCGCATAATAGCAACTACCCGTGGCTCTCCATTGGTATCGAAGAAGATGGAAGTGCTTACTTCTCCGGGAAAAGTAGTTCCGTCCTTGCGCCTGTAGGTAATCTCGGCTTTTGCTGCCCCGAAGCGTGCACGTTCATCTAACAGGCTAGACAATGATGGGTCTTCAGGGTCAAATAATATATCCTTCCACCCTTTTCCAATCAATTCTTCTTCTGTCCATCCAAGCATATGGCAAGCAGCTGGGTTAGCTGACAGGATTCTTCCACCCTTTTTTGGGTCAGTCAGCATAATACCATCCATGCTATGGTCGAATAGCATGCGGTACAGTTTCTCGCTTTCCTGCGATTTTTTATCTATGCTGTCACTTTTCATATTCCTGTCCTTCCAGAGATAAAAAAGCTAAAATTTTCTCTCAGGTTTTGTTTTATTCTACTATGTACTTACCACATTTTAAAGTAATCTACAAAGATTTATTTTATATTTTAACATTTATATTATATAATTTATATAAACCGTTTCCGAATAAATATTTTTTATATTCAGCAGAAAAAGCCTTTTTATAACTTTGTATACCTAACAATATTTTTATAATCCAATTAAAATGATAGATTCACTCCAGAGGACAGCAAATTCATTTTTTTCATTCACAGAGGTTTAATGTTGCTGGTTTGCTGTTCAGGCACATAAATCGTGATTAACGTGGTTCTACACTGAACCCTATTTTAAATGTAGTGCCTCTATTCTTTATTAGCTCGATTTCACCATCTAACTGATCTACCAGGACATTTACAAGTTGCAAGCCAAGTGTATCTGGATTCTCAAAATTAATTTCCTGGGGAATACCAACTCCACTATCTGAAATTGCGAGAGTATATCGGGTACTGGTTCCGGGAACGTTCTCTCTATTGTCGTTCAGTTTATGTCCTGTTCTTTTACTGGAGAGTTTAATTTGAATTATTCCTTTATCCCTATCTGGGAATGCATATTTTAAGGAGTTTGAGACAAGTTCGTTAACAATCATTCCCAGGGGAACTGCCGTGTCCATATCAAAGAAAATATTTTTTTCCACATCCATAATCAAGTTGACATCAACATTTTCAATCCTGTATATCCGGAAGAGGTTCTCAACGAGCCTTTCAAGGTAAGGCGAAAAATTAAGCGTGTTCCTTTCTTCACTTTTGTGCAGTTCTTCATGGATGAGTGCAATGGACATTACCCTGTACTGGCTTTCCTTAAAAGCGGCGAGAACTTCGGAATCCTTAATACATTCCCGATTATTGAATTTTTCAGCCTGAAGATCCAGAAGAGAAGAGATTACCTGAAGGTTATTCTTTATCCTGTGATGAATTTCTTTATTACGGATAGCCTCTATTTTTTTAAGGGTGTCCTCTGCAATTCTTCTCTCAGTGATATCATAAATAGTTCCACGGTATTTATCATCTCCCCCGTCTTTTTCCTGGAATTTATGGTAACGAAGATGCACCCATCTTTTTCTGCCATTTTTATCTAATATACGAAAGTCTAACTTTCTGGATAAATTATATGGAGAAGTTTGAATACGTTCGATATCGACAATAACAAGCGGCTTGTCATCAGGATGGATAAGGTCTAACCACAAAACCTGCCCGGAGAGGAATTCTTTTTCGCTATATCCGGTAATTTCCTCGACTCTCCCATGCATGAATTCCGGGAAAAGGTTCTCATCTAATTGGAAAGCGATCCCATCAAATTTCTGTATAAATGAGCGGTATTTTTCCTCACTGACCTTCAGTTTCTCTTCAGTAAGTTTTCTTTCAGTGATATCTTTAATAATTCCAAAAACTCTATTTACATTACCATTTTCATCTTTCAGACAGACTACGTCTTCTTCTACCCAAATATAATTTTTATTTGCTTCCATAATTCTGTATTCCAGCTGGAAATTTTCTCCTTTTTCCAGATACTTCCCAAAATCCTCCCAGATTTTATTACATTCTTCTGGATGAATCTGATTTAGCCAAACCTGAGTATCTACACTTTCTAAATCTTCTAATTCACACCCCATAAGTTCTCTGGTGGCTCCTAACCAGAAAATCTTTCCATTTTCAATGTCCTATTCATATACAAGCTGTTTCGTTTGCTTCATGACAATGCGGTATATTTCTTCTTTTTTTCGAAGCTTCTCACAGAAAGGACTTCTCGAAGTAACATTTTTTACTATTAGAATCCACTCCATCCTGACCTCTTTTCGTTTTTATGAAAAATAATGAATTCAGAGAACTTTATTACTCCGATTAAATTTAAAAATCTGAAATGTTATAAAACTATTGAGCTTATGTAAGAAAATTATATATGAGCGTTTAAATTATTTCCTGATTTTCCAATTTATGTTTAAAACATAAAATATGTGAAAAAAGTTGAACATATATAGTAATAGTTAAAGAGTGAAACGTGAAAGCAGAATAGAATGCATGACTCACGAATTGAAATAACGTCAGAGTAAACCAATACTATTATAATTTTGTTTTTGCTTTCTTCTCTGCTGTAAAGATATGGTAAAAAGACAGTAAAAGTAGTATAAGAAGAAAGATATGGTAAAAAGACAGTAAAAGTAGTATAAGAAGAAGCCTGGAGGCACTGGATCCCTTTACTGTATCCCCCAATACAGTTCTTTGAAACTTATGCTCCCCCAAATATGCCGATTCAAAGAAGAATCAGCGACCTCCAGGCGATTCTTTAGTGTGGTAGAATATCCCCACACCCCATTCCCCTATTAGACTTCCCAACTCCAGAATATACTAATAACCTAAATTATTTTAAATTATTTATATCAAAAATTGTTTTCAGGCAAAAAATTGTTTGATATAAAACTTTAATGTATGATACGATAGATGCATGTATTCTATTTATATGGTTTATTATTTTTAATAACACTAAAATTTTTAATATTATATACTTTTTCGATTATATCAAAAATCTAAATCCGAAAGAATGTTTTGTATAGATTATGATATATATAACTGGCTCATTATAAATGTATAGATTAAGAGTTATAGGGTTTCATCTTAATCTTTGGGTTGGATCGCAGGTAGGGACCTGAGAATAGGGACTCAGACCCTACCATCTACTTCTAGATTGATTTTCCAGACTATTTATTTCAAATTTTCCAGACTGTTTGTTTCAAAAGCAGAAGTGTGTTGTTATTTAATAATTTCTTCCTTAAATTGGGTATTATTTACCAATTCTCTTCTTTTTCACTTTTGCTCACAAAGCCGCTCCCCTCTACATCGAGCGTGACAAAAACGGCATTTGATAGCTAATATGGTTTTACGGGGCAAGTTAGAGACAGGTAGTATATCGATTAATTTACTGAAACTGAACAAAATAGCAGGAAAAATCAGATTAGGTTTAACAATTCCAGACCCATTTTAATAAAAACCAATCCGAATACTATCTGTGCAATTCCCAGAATCTGGATGATCGAAAAATAATATTTGCCGTTGATAAATGATTTTGATTTCTCTACAATTAATGTTATAGCTATCTTCGATCCTACTAGAAAGCTATAGAATCCCAATATAAATAGAATTGTAACTAAAGCGTGAGTATTCAGGCTCTTAAAAATTAACGGTCCCCCTATTGAAATCCAGAAGATGTACGGATGTGGGTTTCCAAAGTTAACAATAATTCCTTTTTTTAAGGCATCTTTTTTCTCTATATTTAATTCAACGTTATTCGGTTTAATTTTCAGGGATTCCACTCCTGAATATATAAGGTATGAAGCCCCAAAAAGTGCAATAATCCCTATGAAAAAACCATAATTTGTTAAATGTGATAGAACAAACATTGTGGATAGAATTATTGGTAGATCCGTAATTAGAGGAGAAACTGCAACCTTTATCCCTTCCCATTTGCCGTGCTGCAGAGTTTCGGAGATGGTTACAGCCAGCAGGGGACCTGGAGATGTACCTGCTGCAAGACCGAGAAAAGTTCCCAAAAATAGGAATTCGATAAGATCCAGCATCTGCAATGCCTCATTTTATATTAAATTCACAGTTTCATTTTTGTATCTTAATTAAATTTTGTATCTTAAGTCAAACTCGATACGGCTAATATTTTAGATAGATACGGCTGATATTTTAGATACTATTAATTAACCACCTAACTTAAATGTATATAATAATACTACAATGGTTTAAAATAAACGTTAATGCTATATATAATGCCTTAATTTATCCGAAATTTTGGATCTCAAAATAGTGTTTCCGGAAGGAGGGAGTCATTTATGCCTCTGTCTTAGAGAAGAATACTGTACCGACTGCGCAAATAATAATTGAGAGTAAACCTATTACTGCCAGGTCGTAATAGACCCCAAACATGCTAATTCCAGCAATGGCTCCTCTTAAGCCATCCACGCCGTAGGTGAGAGGGTCGATCCTGCTTATGAAATAAATCGCTGACGGCAGATTTTCAAGGGGGAAAAGGGCGCCGGACAGGAAGAAAATGGGCATGATAAGGAAATTCATGATAAGCTGGAAACCATGCATATCTTTCATTTTTGAAGCTATCGCAAGACCTAAACCCGTAAAGAAGATCGCTATCAGGAACATGAAGACCAGTCCAAGCCCGAGGCTTGCGAGATCCGGAATCCTGAACCCCAGCACATAGGTCAGGCTCAGCACGATCAAGCCCTGAATCATGGCTATAGTTGCCCCTCCAAGGGTTTTTCCTATCATGATCTCTGTCCTTGAGATTGGGGCTACGAGCGTCTCCTTAAGAAAGCCGAACTGCCTGTCCCATATGACCTCAAGCCCTGAGAAGACAGCAGTAAAGAGGATTGACATGGAAACAATCCCTGGTGCAAGGAAGTCCATGTAGTCTGCCCCTCCGCTTGCCCGTGTATACATGGGACCGAATCCAAACCCAAAAGTCACAAGAAAGAGCAGGGGCTGTCCCAGAGAACCCAGCAGCCTGGCTTTAGAGCGCCAGTAGTGTTTTATCTGCCTGAGCCAGAGGATATAAATTACCTCGATCAATTCCTGTTCCTCCTTCTCATGCCCCTTATTGTTCGCATTTTAATTCCAGACTCGTAATTCTCATCCCTGATGTCCCTGCCTGTCAGTTTCAGAAAAGCATCCTCCAGGGATTCGGTTTCTGTCCGCTTCTTTATTTCCTCAACAGTGCCGGATTCTATGATTTCACCATGGTCAATGATTGCGATGTGGTCAGCAATTGCTTCGGCTTCTTCCATATAGTGCGTGGTAAGAAAAATTGTCATGCCTTTTTCCTGGTTCAGCGTCTTGATGTGATTCCAGATGGATCTTCGGGTTTGGGGATCAAGCCCTACTGTGGGCTCGTCAAGGAAAAGGATTTTTGGGTAATGAACAAGTGCCCGCGCAATCTCAAGCCTGCGCTTCATGCCGCCTGAGTACTTTTTAACGTAATCTTCCCGCCTGTCCCAGAGCCCAACAATTTCCAGGGCTTTTCGGACTCTTTCAGCCCTTTCTTTCTTGGGCACTTTGTAAATTACGGCATGGTATACAATATTCTCATAAGCAGTCAGTTCTTCATCAAGACTGTGATCCTGAAAGACTATTCCGAAAGATGCACGAGCTTTGTCCTGCTCTTTGAGTGCATTAAAACCGTTAATCCTTATTTCCCCTTTTGTAGGTTTAAGGACTGTTGTGAGCATTTTAATAGTTGTAGATTTCCCCGCGCCGTTTGGACCGAGAAAAGCAAAAATTGAGCCCGCTTCAACATTGAAACTTATGTCTTTTACAGCCGTAAAATCATCGAATTTTTTTGTAAGGGATTGGACTGAGAGTATATTTTGCATGGCTTGACCCTATACTTTTTTTAATAAGAGAGATTTTCAGTAAAGATAATCTAATCATGGAATTTTTTCTGCCAGCAGTTCCTGATTCCTACCTTTTAAGAGAACCGTGCTGAAGTTCTGCAAGGAAGAAATGATATTTTTAGACGAATTTTGTATCCTGTATCTGGAGACAAATACAGCATTTATTAAATCATTCAGCATATAGATCATTCAACACTTCTACTTCTAGATCAATCAGCATTTATAAATTATTCAGCACCTATAAATCATTCAGCCTTATTAAATCATTAAGCACTTATAAACCATTATTAGGACTTGTATAATCCTGTTATTCAGTACTTATAAATCCTGCTATGCAGGTTTTTCTAATGTCTTATACAGAGATTTGAATTTATTTTTATAAATCTACGATTTTATCAAGGAAATTATAGTTTAATTATAAATAATCTGTTATTTATATTTAAGATTCCTGAATCAATTATTTATATCTGATTCCGTCTTTGTTCTTAAGTATAATTTTTAAGATGTTTTTTATACTTTCTATGGTAAATAAATTTTTTAAACTCTCTGTTCTTCTGTTCTATCTGTTTAATTAGTCTCTTAAAGTAAAAAATATTTAGAGCTCTCCTTAAGGGAGAAAGAATTTTAATGTTTAAGGAAATATTTTATTGGATATATATAGCTAAGCAGACTTTCACATTCTAAGTGAGAGTTGACTATATCATGCGCTTCCTGCCTTTATTTGGGCTTTTCTTTCAATTTACTCTATAATGTGCACATATTTGATCTACCCGTGGTTAAATTATCCATATGACACATAAATATTTGATTGCGTACGTTAACCTGCAAATTCATTCAATCGGACCTGGTTCCTATTTAAATAAGTATAATTATAATTTAGCTCACATATGTATATAATTATAATTTAGTTAACATATAGTTGACATTATATCCTCACTTAACTGTAATCGCATTTAATTTGATTCACCTTTAAATCATGCTCAGGAGCAGTAATCAATGAAGCGAAAATGGGAACGGGACTTAGGACTTCAGGGACGGATGATTTTCACGATGTTCCTTCTGGCAGCAGTTTACCTTTTTTTCCTGGCATTTCTTTCGTATTACGGGACGCCTCCAATTTTCATGCTTCTATTTGTCGGGTCTTTCATGGCTATCCAGTATTTTTATTCGGATAAACTTGTACTTATGTCGTCAGGAGCACGTGTCGTTTCTGAAAGCGAAGCCCCGCAACTGCATGGAATGATTACCAGGCTCTGTGCAATAGCTGACCTCCCAAAACCGCAGGTGGCAATTGTCAGGTCCCAGATTCCAAACGCCTTTGCAACAGGCAGAAACCGGAATAAAGCTGTAGTTGCAGTTACAACAGGGATTATGGACAAACTTTCTCCAGCCGAACTTGAAGCCGTGCTTGCCCATGAACTCAGTCATATAAAGAACAGGGATATGGCTGTGATGACAATTGCCAGCTTCATCTCAACCCTTGCTTTCTACTTTATGCGCTACAGTATTTATTTCGGAGGTATGGGGGGAGGAGACCGGCGGCGGGATGGAGGAGGAATTATACTCATCTGGCTGGTCTCAATTGCGGTCTGGATTGTCAGCTTCCTGCTGATACGTGCTCTTTCCCGTTACAGGGAGTATGCTGCAGACCGGGGCTCGGCTATTATTACCGGGCAGCCATCGGTTCTTGCATCTGCCCTTATGAAAATAAGCGGGATTATGGAAAGAATTCCGAGTCAAGACCTCAGGTCAGTAGAGGGGATGAATGCCTTTTTCACGGTGCCTGCAATCTCAGGCTCTTCTATAATGGATATTTTCTCAACCCATCCATCCGTGGAGAAAAGAATAGCAAGGCTCGAAAAAATGCAGCAGAAAATGATCTAAACATATATAAGTCGACGTAATATAGTTTAAATCCAAGAAGTTGCCAGAACATAAGTTAAATATGGAGAAATTAAATGGGTCTCCGAGATTTTATGGATTCAATCCTCGGAAGGAGCAGGCTTCCGAAAGCAAAAACTGACAAGCTCTTTGCAATTTCTACTGCAAGCGTTACTCTGGAAACCAGCCTGGGTTTGAAGCCGTCTGGGGCTGCAGGAATTTGCTTTAAGCCAATTGCTGCCTCAGCGTATGAATCCGCTCGCAAAGAGATTCAGGAACTTCTGGAGTACAGTTCAAAGGAAACAAAAACCGAGTTTAGGCTTGAAAAAGACGAATTTAACTTCCTGTGGGCTATTTTTAAAGATCAGGATTTTGAAGACCTTGTTGCAAACGTTCATCTTGTAAGTGAAACTCTCGAAAGTCACGGATTTGGAGAGCAGCTTCTTTGTGCCATTTACCGGTTTGACAGCGAACCCGAAGTTGGAAAAACCGGCGATGGAAAAACAGTTTACTGGATATATAATTTTAAGCAAGGAACTTATTACCCCTTTGTCCCTCTATCAGGCAAGCAGAGAGACAACCCCTTAGAGTTCAGGTTAAGGGCGGAAATGGAAAGGGAAATGCCTGTCGAGAAAAATGTAGAAAAGTGGTACCCTCTCTGGGGAATTCCTTTCTGAAAAATGCTTGTACCCGTTAATTGAAAAAGTTTAATCCTTAATTTTGCTCAAATCTAATCCTTCAGCTTTGAGTTTCTCAATAAGCTCTTTTGAATATTCAGGTACTGAACCTGGTTTTGATGCAACGTACGACCCGAGAATGGTAGCTATTGAAACAGCTTTCGAGACTCCGTATCCTGAGAGGCAGGTATAAAGGAAACCTGCGGAAAAGGCATCGCCGGCTCCGACAGTATCGGCAACTTCTACGGGAGTTGTTTCTGCCTCTTCATAGATGCCTTTATGGTAAACGGCGGCTCCTTCTGGTCCTTTTGTTATGCAGATTACGGATATTCGAGGATATTTTTCCGTAAGGAGCCTGCAGAAAGCCTCGTAAGAGCAGGAAAGCTTGCAGGCATGAGCAATTTCAGAAATCATGTTTGAAAGCTCATCAGCCTCTTCTTTATTCATTTTCAGTATTGTGGTATGTTCGAGAGAAGATAGTATCCATTCTTTTTTATAGAACCCAGTTCTCAGGTTTATGTCGTAAAAGAAATGCTTTGACCTTATTTCCGAAAGTAACCTTCCCAGAGCTTCACGGTTTTTTTCAGTCCGCTGGGCAAGGGTGCCAAAACAAAAAACATCCCATTCTTCCTCAGAAAGAGCTTTAAACTCCTTTTCGCCCAGCGTAATCGCATCCCAGGCGACACCTTCATTAATCGTAAAAATCGGAATTCCTTCAGCCTTCAGTTCGACAGTAACCGTGCCTGTTGGTCTCTTTTCATCAACCAGGATGTATGATGTGTCAATTCCCATTGCTTCAGCCCTGGTAAGCAAGATTTTGCCAAGTTCATCCTTTCCCACTGCTGTAATCACAGCCGGTTTTGCTCCTAATTTTGCAATGTGGGCTGCAAGGTTAAGTGGAGCTCCCCCAAGGTGGGCTGAACCTTTGATAATATCAAAAAGGGCTTCTCCGAATGTAAGGACTTTAATTGGCTTCCGGATCTCTTTTTCCACATTTTCACTCCATTCTACCAATCATATTGAGGTTATATGTTCTCGCTCTATATTCCGGTTTACTCATATACCGCTTCATCTGTGAGGGCAATCTCTTAAAAAGCTTTTAGCGATAAAGGAAAGATCGGCTTATCATTCTATCATTCATATGTAAGTGAGCAGTAACATATAATTAATATTTATTCTCAATAACTGTATCCGTTTGTAGATTAATTTTTACAATAAAGTCAAAAGACGAAATTATACCATCCTCTCATATTTCACTATTCCTTTTTAACCTCCGTATTTATTCAGTTTCTAAAGACGAGATCCTGCAAATATACTTTGCACAGGATAGGAATAGACTGGATAAGACCTGGATGAGTAAGAAAAATAGATAAGGGAATTATCTTGCTTCTTTGTCAGGCTGCATTACTCCGAATACGTTTTTTTCAGTATCGAGGCAGTAAGCATACCAGCCTACCCCTCTTATGGGTTTTTTTTCCATAGTTACTATGCCGCCGTTCTTCTGTATCCTTCTAAGGTATTCATCGATGTTCGGGACATCTATTGTGCAGATATATGTGCCTATCGGAGTGTCTGCACCCGGTTCCCCTCCCTGCCTTTTCATCAATCCACCATCAATTCCAGGCTCGTCCGGATTGCCGGTTGTTATATTCCAATACTCCAGCGAGCCTTCCGATCTCTCGATCTTCCAGCCGAACACCTGCTCATAGAATTTTTTAGCCCTTAAAACATCTCCAGCATAAATTTCAAAATGTACTACTCTTAACGTAATAATTACCCCCTTCTCACTTAGATGGTTTATATGGTGCTATCTCTTAGTTTAAAGTTTGTATTTTTCAGGCATATAATTCTTCAGGCAGGAGAATAGAAAAACAGAGCAATTTTCAGGAATTAAAAACCAGACTTGCTTTATGATTTGGCAGAGCTCCTGGCACGCTACCAAAAATTGCAGTTTACAGAGCTATCTGAAAATTTACTAAAAAATGAATCCTTATTTTTTGTTGAGGTTTTTACAAAACTGACTTTATAATTTTGAAACTGTAAAAAAACTATGGAATTGTAAAAAATCTAGAAGACTATTATAGTGTAAAAATAGTGTAAAGAGAGTTGCCGGAGCCTTCTTCAGGAAGAAGGATGCCAGCTTTTCCTGCGCCGAAATCAGATTACGGCTGCAAGGGTTTTGATCGCTTCGGGGATATGGAGGCGAATATTTAATCTGAGAGCCTTCCGGATCTCGCCCAGCATCTGAATTTCAGTGCTATCAAGTACGTTTGCCCTGTGTATAATTGTGAAATACCCGACTATAAAGACTGCGTATTCCCAGGCTGCTCCGGTAAGCAGATGAACACTTTTGATTGCGAGCATAGCTCCGACCATCAGGACAACAATACAGGTCAATTTCCTGTACATTGAGGTGAATGGGTGCATGTTCTGCTTTCTCCAGGCTCTCAAAGTCATTAAGACTTCAATTGAAGCATAAGATACTGCAGTTCCTGTAGCTGCACCTATCATACCATACTCAGGTATAAGCGTGAAGTTAATTACGGCATTGATACCTGCACTTGCTACCGAGCACTTCATAAGGAAGTCCGAATCTCCGGAGGCTAACAGGGTATGGTAGTTAAATCCGAAGTATGAGTTTGTTATGAACCCCATGGCAAGGATCCTCAGAGCAGTGGCGCCGCTTACATATTCCGCTCCATAGAGCCTCGTGATGAAGTATTCAGGATACACAAAGATCAGTGCAAAGAGAGGGAATGTGAGCAGGAAGCACCATTTTGTCATTACCTCATAGATTGAGCCAAGAGGCGCGATGTTATTCTGACCCCAGAGCTTGGATGTTACAGGGACATATACAAAGCCCATGGAGGTAATTACCAGGGACAGGAATCCTACAAGAGGATACACTGCGTTGTAAACCCCAACGACTTCAGACGGCTTGAAATAGCCGAGCATTATTGTGTCTATCCAGCTCATGAGGTTGAGTATGGTTGCGGTTATTAAAAGCGGGAGTGAGTACCTTATCAGCTGTTTTGTCGGCTCACTGAATTTAATTTTCCATTCCTGCTTAAATGGTGGCTTCTTTATGAAGTACAGCGACATTATACCGAAGGTAAATATCATTGAAAGCAGGTCCGCGAATACAACTCCTTTTAGGGAAGCTCCGACAAACACAGAGCATAGAGCAAACCCTAGCAGGGATACTGGCCTTATAATGTTATAGAAGTACATGTTAACATTTGTGCGGTCGAATCCTCTGTAGATTGCTACTGCCAGGTTCAGGAGTATTGTGAAAGGAACTGCAAAGATCAGGATCTTCACAACAGACAGGATATGACCATCTGAATCAAAGCTATCTCCAGCCAGACTCTGGAACAGAGAAGGTGAAACCAGAATTGCAATCAAACCTGCAATCAAACCCATTATCATGGCTGAAATTATCAATTCATGTACTTTATGTTCCTCGTGCCTGCCCCTGAAGAACGCAATATATCTCGGCACGCCTTCATTGAGTCCAAGAGTTGCGAATGCACCTGTAATCGATATTACGGTAAGTGCAAGGGAGTATGTGCCGAAGTCAGCTGGTGAGAGGTGAGCTGTGAGCACTTTTTTAGTAATAATGTCGAGAAGCATTCCTATGAAGGTTCCTGCAAGTATTACACCGGAACCCGTAACTATCCGGTTGACTGAGTCGTTAACTGACATGTTAACCCCGTTTTATTGTGATCAGTTCCCGACTTCAGGGGTTAACGGGCAGGAACAAGCTTCTGTTGCCTGACCACTGACTGCCTGTAAACGATTCTCAGTCAATTGCAGATTGAAGCCCAGGAGATATTTCTTTGCGGTTTGCAGGAAAGCTAGGTTTTGCTCTTCAATCTTGCAGGCATTACCAGATAGGGTGCTGTATGGGATGGAAAATCTTATTTTAGGATTTCGGGTTTCAAAATTTGCTGTCTCATGTTTCTTTAAACATCTGTGAGTTCTTAATTTGTCTAAGGTTCTGTCTTTTTGCTCAACTTCTTGTCTGGCTACTTCTTTATGAACTTTCAAGATAAGGTCTATGTAGGGTTTCTTGATAAGCTGCATGATTTCTTTCGACCTTTAGGGTTGGATCGGAGATAGTATTCGATTGGATCCCGGGGTCGTTAATTTCCAGGTTGGATCGCAGGTTGAGTCCTGGTTGGGTCCCAAACTGGCTCGGATGCAAATTTTGGGTTAATCCTCGGTTGGGTGCCGAAACTTCGAGCTGGAATCCTGGGTTAAATCCGGGAAGACCCCTGTTGGATCGCAGGTTGGGTTTTGGGTTGGGTTTTTAGGTCCTAGAAATCCGTTCTTACTCAAGCACAAACGTGGCATCGCCTAATCAAAACCATGACGCTATAACCCTTTTACGAGAAGGCTTGACCGAAACCTTTGCACTGGTCGATCACGCCACCATGCCGGTTTTTGATCAAACTTTTTTTCAAAAAGTTTGCGCTCAAGCTTTTTTTTGAAAAGGATTGTGGTAGGGCCTCTGAGTAATTGTAGGATGAATCCTGAGTAAGATTCAGGGTTGGGTAATAGAAGGCAGGTCTGGGTATTACCTGCCTGTGTAATTGTGATTTGCTCTCGAATTTTACAGACTTCTGTCTGCTTTTCGAAGCAGGGAATCTGTTTTGAGGTTGTGTTTGTAGGTCGGCTTACGGGACGCGTTGAGCCTTCTTAGTTTTTAGCTCCTCAGGCGCTCGTAATCAATTTAGCCTTTTCAGTTCTGGCAAGAGAATTGAGGAAGAGGAACTTATTAAATTACTTTTAGGTTCCCCCCAAGTTTTCCATGATGTACCTGCTCGACTTAGTATATAAGCTTTTCGGGATCCTCCTGAGCTTATCATTATGGGATAAGACAACTGCCTGGAAGAAAACTCATCTAAGAAGTTCCCTGTCAAAGCTCTGGCTGGATACCAGAACTTTCCTGGCTTTTGCTGTCGTTAACCTCTAACAGTTTAAGCCGATAAAAAGCCCCAGATTAAGGAAATAAACCATTAGAGAGCATGGATATAAGCTGAAAAATCCGACTTGCCTTTTTAGGATAATTGTAATTTCTTTCAGCCAGTCAGGAGAAGTTCTGATTTTGATGGGCTTTTGCTGAGATTATTACGTTCTGGAGCGAAGAAAGATATGATTTCAGGGATCAGGGGAATCTAAGCGAAACTTTACCCGTCAGGCTCATGCATAAAAGAGAGGTGAAGATTTTAAATCTTCACTTTTGTTTTTTAATATTCTATTGCTGCTTATAATTCAATTTCACGGCTTCATTTTTCTGTACAGAAACAGGACAAGTAGGGAGCTAAGCCCGTAAATGGTTTCAAACCCTGGGGCGGTTGCCTTTTTCTCAAGCGCTATCTCAACATTTGCATTGTTTATTGTGCCAGAATTTTCTACGTTAAAACCCCTGGCATCTGACCCGGAAGGCTGTGAATCAGCCGAACCGCCAACTATTCCTCCCTCGCTCTTACCGGTTATTGCAAAGAATGGAAATTCTAGGGGCTGTGCTGTGAAATAGAGGAAGTTGTTATCTTCTCCAGTCAGATTTACGGGCAGCTCTTTCCATTCCCCAGCACTATACGTGTTGAGCTTGATTGAATTCCAATTAATGTTCTTATCCTCAAGCCAGGATTTTTCGACCTTAAAGCATACTACAGGATTCTCAATATTAGCTGGGGTCGCATATTCTCCGTCCCCAATCCAGATATTGAAATACCTGTAGACCTCATCTGAAAGCGGCTCTGAAACAAGTGAGGAATTTGCTTTTAACATCTCAACTACAGCAGTCGTCTTACCCACAGTCTTTTTTGAATTGAATGTCAAATAAGCAACGCAGGTTTCGTTCCTCTCAAAGTCAAACTTCACCTCTTTGTCGTCTGTGATAAAGGTCTCTGAGATCTCCTCACTCTCTACGTTTCTTGCAGGTTCGGGTGATACATCTGTCGTGCTTTCATCGCTGTTGTCTTCGTTGATACTTGTGGAGTTGTTTCTGCTGGTATTATCAATCTGAAAACCTGTTACCGAAAGTATGGGCTTCTCAGGTTCGGGTACTGAGACAAGTGGCAATTCATCAGAACAGATGCTGTCTGCGAACCTGTATGCAAAATCTGCAATTCCGTCTTCGTTAGCATCGACTGCAGTTTCTGAAAACCCTGTACCATCAGGTTCTGCCCAGAAATTACCTCCAAGGCAAGGACCACCGACAATATTTACGCCTTCAGTCTTCATAATATTGTAGGCGTTTCCGGCTCCATTTTTGATATTTGCATTGACAGTGTTGTTGAAGTAGTTATTAAAAACCAGGTTGTTGTCGCTCCTGGGGCAAACAAATAGGCCGCTAACGCCATTTGAGGAAATTACATTACTTGAAAGTGTATTGCCTTTTGAGAGCAAAAGATAAACCCCATAACCATTATTGAGGATTTTGTTGTACTCAAGGACGCAGTTATTACACTCAGAAAGATAAATTCCTGCATAACTATCCATAGCCCCTGTAATACCAAGCCCGCTAATCTCCACGTTATTAGCCTGCAAGGTAATTACATGATCACTTGAGCTCGCCGCTACAATTATTGTATCATCAGGATTCCCGGATTCCGAGCTTATTACAAGGTTATCCTTGTTTACATTTACATTCTCGGTATACGTTCCGGGTTTTAGGAGAATCACATCACCTGAGACTGAATTATCCACTGCGGTTTGTATTGAATCTCCAGGCTGGACGTAAATCTCAGCTGCAGTTCCAATACCCGAGCATAATGTTAAGAGGAAAAAAGCTGCCAGTAAAATGATTAATCTGCTCAATTTAATACCCCGGTACATCCAAAGTAAGGGATTTACTTCGATTAGTTATCCGGAAATTCATATAAAGTAATATAAGTATATTGGTTCAAATTATCTTAAACTGCTAATATAAATTTATATAGTATGTAATAAGTATACTGGTTCAAATCCTATTAAATTGCTAATATGAATTTACGCAGCAACTGATAGACTGAGCACATCTAAATCAAACTTTAAAACCTCTGTTTAAATCATTTCTCATAGTATTCTAAGAACCCATAAGACTGACTAAGTTATAAAAAATTCTACCTAAATTATAAAAATAGATTATAATGAGCTGTTCAATAATAGATTTCCTGTATTTGAAAGAAAAGTAAAGGGATTAACTGCTATTCGTCTTAAGACGGCTTATAAGACAAAAATTAAGGGAAAAAATATACTGGCTCTGGATTCTGATGTTTTTATTTCATTCCTCCAGTTAACATTAAGCATCTTAAACCAGCTTCAAAGTATCCTGAACCAGCGTTACTTGTTAAAGCCTGCCGTCATAAGAAAAAGGAGATTATTGCAAGTATAATAAAGATTATAACGAGCCACTTTGCAATCTCCATTGAGAAGCCGGCAATCCCCCGCGCACCCAGTATATACGCAATCAATGCTAATATTAGAAAGACTACAGCAAGTCCTATCAAATCCGGTATGTTTAACCCCCCCGTTGATTATTTAATTAATAGATTAATTATTAGATTGAAGGTATTTATAATTTGACTGTCCAATTAAGTCGCTTTTTCATAAACTTACATCCTTTTAATGAAATTATCCCTTTTAAAATTATAAAAATGTCCTGATTCTCTCCTGTTTATTGTAGTTAAAACGCAAAGAAGGATAGGAAGAACGAAAAAGACTGAAAAATAGTTTGAGGCAAGAAAGTCTTATACAGTAATTTTTCTGACCTCTATATAATACCTTTTCTCATTTTCCTTCCCAAGGGAAAACGATTTTTTCGGAAGGATTCCTTTCTTTTTTATAAGAGTAAAAAACTCGCTTTTCTTTAACGGAGGAAGGAAGAAACCAGTATTTCCCTGTTCCCTACCAAGCTTTTCAACGACCTCCGGATCATGCTCATACTCAACTGAATAATTGTCAATAATCTCATCAAGGGTTTCGACCTCAAGGTCGTGTACTGGATTGTCAAAAATAAGCACACCACTGCTATCCTTTGTAATAAACCCGATTGAATGTCCTTTAGCTGAAAGATCGAGATCTGAAGGGCTGTCCTGAATTCTTTCAATCCTTGCATCGAATTTCCTGAGCAGTTCTTCCGGGTTAATCCCGCTTACAACCCTGTGAATTGGCTCAAAGGAAAGACCTGGATCGTGAATATTTACAAGCTCGACCATTGCATACCTTGCAGGATGATCTTCCTCTACAGTCCCTTTAATTTTTTCCCAGAAACTCTTTGCAGCAGCAAGGCTGTGGTTTCCATCTCCAACAAGAAGGGTCCCCAGGGTAAGAATTTTATCCGAGATATCTTTAATTATCTTTTCATTACTGATTTTGTAGCCCTTGATATGACCACCGTTTTCCATTAGGTCAAAATCATAAACTAGATTCTCTTCGCAAACAAGGTCATCCAGATCCCTGGGTATAACCGTAAAATCAGGATCGTTATATAATACCATGATATGCGATAGTTCCAGTTCGGCATTTTCCCTTATCCTGATTCTTGCAGGAAGCCTTTCTTTAATGGTGCCTTCAGTTGGTCGGATAATTGAATCCAATCCATTGAACTGATATTCTTCCAGGTCGATCGCAGCCACAAGCCCGATTCTATTCCTGCCTGAGACTGAACGGCACACAAGGATAAAGCATGGACCGTGATCAACAAGAATTTTTTTATAATCACTTAGGGTTTTATGGATCTTATTCACTCTATTCTCATCTAAAGGAAGATATATCTCAGGATAAATGAGATTTAAAGTAGAAGGGGAGTCTCCAACAAATTCTTCAACTCTTTTCCAGTATTCCAGATCCTGAGTGTGCTGATCACAGGCAATTACTGCCCACTTTTCCCAATTGTCCTTTGGAAGAAGAATACGGGGAACGTGTAAAACCATGGTAAATTAAAAAAAAGAGAGAGAATATAAAGGTTTCCAAACTTGTTTTCTGAGTGTATGAGTTAAGCTGAAGTTAAGCTTATTTTACTACTTCATATCCGGCATTTTCCCACGCAGTCATGCTGCCAAGTACATTATATACGTTATTATAACCATGCTTTTTCAAAATTGAAGCTGCTATGCTGGAACGCCGGGAACTATCACAATATATTATTGTCGGGAGCTCCTTTGGAATTTTATCCAGATTTTTCTCAAGCTCACCAACATATATATGTTGAGCTCCTTCAATATGTCCTTCATTCCATTCTTTTTCCTTTCTCACATCCAGAAGTGTCATCTCTTCGTGCTTTTCCAGTTTATGCTTCAGATCGTGGACCGATATAAATTCTAATTTGTCTATTGGCAAAGCTCTCGTATACCAGGATGCAACCCCCCCGTTTAAGAAACCTGTAGTATTGTCATAGCCCAGGCGAACCAGATATCTTACCGCAGTTTCAAGCTGTTCTTTTTCTTCCAGAATGAGAAGTATGGGCTTATCATAGGGGAGCACCCAGCCAGCATGGGAAGGTATTCCTCCCAGCCAGATGCTGTAACTGCCTTTTATATGTGCCCCTCCAAACGAATGAGGCATGCGAGTATCTACCACCACAGCCCCTTTTTCCATTTCAGCCCTGAACTCTTCGGGTGAAAGCTGCCTCGGAAGATTCAGGCCATTAAGTAGAGGAGGACCCTGCTGATTATACTGCTCCATTTTCCTGAAGTAAGGAGGAAATTCAAGCTTCTCTTCCAGTTTGAATTTGATAAATTCTTCCTTCTCGGTCTTTTGCAGAAGAGGATTCTGGAGGCGTTCAAGTCCGAGAGTACTGTAGTCCCTTTTGGCTATAGCGCCTCCACAAATCGAGCCTGCGCCGTGCGCAGGACACAGTATTACTTCGTCTCCCAGGGGAAGGATCTTATTAAAAATGCTGTCATAAAGGTTTGCTGCCAGCCTTGGAGCCTCCTCGGGTCCATACAGGTCGGTTCTTCCTGCATCGCCTATGAACAGGGTGTCTCCTGTAAAGACCATTACCGGCTCATTTCCTGTTTCAAGATCTGTCAAAGTATAGGACATACTCTCATCCGTATGTCCAGGCGTATGTAAAGCAGTCAGTCTCAAAGAGCCAAAGTCAAATTCCTGACCCTCACTCAAATAGTTTCCATATTTGAAATCGACCCCCTTGCCGTGATAAATCTCTGCACCTGTAAGCTTCTTCAGTTCCAGGGAACCGATTACATAATCCTCATTTCTGTGGGTCTCAAAAATATATTTTATATTCATACCTTCTCTTCTGGCAAGATCGATATAGACCTGACAGTCTCTGCGAGGGTCGATAACTATAGCTTCATCTTTTGAACCAATGAAATAAGAAAGATGAGCCAGACCTTCGGATTTAACTCGTTCGAATATCAAAGTAATCCCTCCCCTTCAGCTATATTTTATGCATTATGTGATAACTTCCTGCATATTGCAGACTTCTTTCTATTTAATGTATAACCGCATACTTCATATTTTTTATTAAAAAATATATCATTATAACTATTCAGAAAATAGGGTTACAAGTAAGATAATGGAGATTGTAGTAGCAGAAATGTAGAGTTATGACTGTAAAAAGTAAAATTGTGACATTAAGGAAAGAGGATTATAACAATAAAAGAGAAGTGTAGACTGGAAGGCTTACTTTCTTGGCTATTGCACAGTCCATTATAACCCCTATATTGCCCAGAATATAATACTTCTCTGGGCTGCAAAATGTATAATTATTTTTTGACCTTTAAGGGCTGTAAAATATAAATGTCAGGGATAGGTATACATAGCTGGCAGATAATATACTTCCCTGATTATTTTTATATTCTTATTTTGTAGGCAACGTTCTAAAATTCTTCTCCGGATCTTGAGATGTTTTGCTCACTTCCAATTAAACAGACCTATTACCTCAATGGTGCCTGAATGATGCCTGTACCCACATCATCCTCTTCGCTGCCTGGAGCTAAAGAGTCAAAAGTGCCGCTAGCAATAAGTTGCGCCATCAGGCTCACGTTATTTATCTTCCCGGTCAATTCCAACTGACGCTGTGCCCACAGGGCAGCAATACCCGCAGCGTGAGGTGTCGCCATGCTGGTTCCACTCTTGCTGACAAGACCATCCGTGCCTGCGTTGGCAGAGATGACGTTAACACCTGGGGCGGCAATGTTCACCTGATTATTTGAAAATCTGGCAACAGTATAGCCCCTATTGGATTCACCCAGTGCGCCAACGGCAACGACGCCTGTGGCGGCAGCAGGAGGTGAGACCGAAATTTCGTATTTAGGTCGCTCACTTTCGTTACCGCTGGCAGCAACGATGATTGCAGATTGCCCAAATTCCCCCTGTGCTGCCACAACGCGCGATAACTCGGTGAACAGGTTGACGTTTGCACGATACTCTTCCAGCGCCAGGGATGTTGCTGGTCTAACATCCATCCTGTGTTTACGAACTAGCCAATCTACATAGCCCGGAAAATCAATTCCTAGGGACATGGAAATGACATTTGCGCCTTCATTGACTGCCCACATGATTGCCCTGGCGAGCGTGTCTGTGGAACCCCCTTCTTCGCCCAGCACCTTCCCAATTAGGGCACATTTAATATTTCTGGCGATACCGATGCGGATATCATTGACGTCCTGGCCAAAAATAGTTCCTGCACAATGCGTGCCATGACCGTGAATATCATTATCGGCTTCCTCAGTGAAGTTTTTCTGAACCAGCTTCATACCTTTAAATGCTGGGTGATTTGGATCGATTCCGGTATCCAGCACAGCTACAGTGATACCAGTTCCATCATATGGTGATTCCGATGCGCGTACTGCGTCGATTCCCCAGCATTTTGTAGCTGTTGCAGCACTGGAGCTGTCAACCGGCTCAATCAGTTTCAGTGGCATCGGTTTGGCAATGGCAAGTGTTCTGGGATCTCTGCGTAGATCATTGACCTCCCGCTTTGTAAGCTCGGCTTCCTCTAACTTGACGATTGGTTGGGCTGCTTCCAAAGGGAGCAGTTCTGTTCGGTGTGCTCTTCCCATATCTCCCCGTGCAGGTGGCAATATCTCACTGCTGTGCAGGATAATATATTTTGTTGAATCCATACCTTTACCCTCCATTCATTTCTCGATAAAATTGTATAAACATCAGAATAATATGCAAAAATAGTATAAAAGAGATAAAGGATATATATTAAGGAATATAAGTACTGTATATTAGGACATATCTAGGACTTACGGGGCTGCCTGCTCTTATAATTCCTGTAAAAATAAGGACAGATATAGAAACTATCTGGATTTCATTTTGATATATATACTCAAATATAGGAAAATACAGACATTCTATTTTTTGTTTTTATCTACAAATATTCAAAAATATGCAGGTCTAATTTTGTTTAATCCCGGAAAAAAGCCGAAAGCTTCATCTGCTCTATTTCCCGAACCTTATCGATCCCCCTAAAAGTCTCAATTTGCCCTTTCTGACTTTGCTGCTTCTGTCTTTTATTCGTTTTATCTTCTTCCTTAAACTCCATAAAGTTATCAAAAAAAGCAGTTTCACTTCCAAAATTTAGTGAATCCCTGTAATACTCAATTGTTTTCTCCTTCCAGTTCTCCGAGAGCAGCAGAAACTCCATTCCCCTTTTCTCTTTATTCCATTCCCAGACTCCAGCCTGGTAAAAAATAGCTCCTAAATGGCTTGAGAGCTGCGCATAAGACACCTCAGGATGAAGTTTGTAAAGGAATTTCCCAATGCCGTCCTTCTCTGTTCCTGTGTACAGTTTTGCAGCGTTATTCGCAAGAGCCTTCCATTCCCTGTCCTGCATGAACTCGCAGAGCCTGTCAAGATGGCGGCAGCTAATCTTATCGATTCTTGGAAAATGACTGTTTCTGAACTTCCTTTTTATGAAAAGGTTTCCTCGATTATCTATGCGCCAGGAGAAGCCCTTCGGTTTTGTACCAAGAGTTCTGGACCTAGACCAGAAGGCTGCCATTGAGGGTAAATCGGATTTTAAATATAAAAAATTGTATGTTATGCCTGTAATTTCTTTATTGTATTTTCATATGTTTGTTGTATCTCTTAATCATTTGTTATCCATTATCCCGCGGTTCCAGCAAATCTGATGGCTCAATCAAAAAAACTCTTTCATATATCCTCAATAATCAAAAACTCTTTTCCTAAATTTTGAAATTTAAGGTGCACAGGCATTTACATAAGTCCTTACAATAATCCATAGAGCAAGCCAGCAAATTGCTGAAATCAAATCGTTTCTAAACTGCGTTTCCATGAACTTATATAATCCTGGGATCATATTTAATTTTTTTCATCTGTTTAAAATTGCATGGACTGCACTTTATTCTGCAGAAAATTTTTATTTTTTCGGTCTTTTTGTCCAGATTCCTGTGTCCTGTTAATACTTTACAAATATTAATTAAAACTATTAATTACCTTACTCATTTCGATTTTTGAAGTTAAGGTACACAGGCATTTTAGTCAACTATTTTTCATTTCGACTCTTTAACCAGTTTCTCTAAAAGTTCATCCAGGCGTTCATATGATTCGTTGACGCCCTTTTCCATGTCAGACTGGAGTTCACCGTCACGGTCCTCAACCGACTGGAAAACAACCTGAGACGTCAGCCTGGTTCTGTTACCTGGCAGCGCTTCAAATCTCGCAGTTTCGAGCACTACATGCCCTTTTTCCTGAAGCCCTTCAAATTCAAATGTGCTTATAATTCTCTCGGGAGCTGTAACTTCATGATACACTCCGTGGAATGCATATTCATTACCCTCTTGATCTTTATGGATATACCGCCACTTGCCTCCGTTTTTAGGTTCAAAAACCTCGAGCTTCATTGTAAAGCCTCGGGGCCCAAGCCACTGTACGTAGAGTTCTGGATCAGTGAATGCTTTGAACACAAGCTCGCGCGGCGCGTCAAACTCACGTGTAATAACAATTTCCTGTTTGCCAGGTTCGGCTAAAATTTTGGTTTCCTTATTATTTGTCATATATCGACCTGCCTCTTTCACGCCATTTTCGATAAAACCTTTTCTCAAAAGGTTTTGTATAAGCTTTCAAGAATTAACTGACAGTTTATTTGAGACGGCTGAGAGCATGCTATCACGCTCTTACTTTTACCCAGACTACATGTATCAAGCCCTGGAGTATTCGAGCCGCCGTCAGAGCGCGAAGAACTGCCCTCTTTTTGTATACTCTTCCATCCCTCAAGAGCCTGCTAAGCCTATGATTACGACCGGCTGCATCAAGATACCAGGTTAAAGTCTAACTAAGGTTTTGAAGCCACCATACGCCATGCGCCTATAATCAAATGGTGGTTCTACGCCTGATTCCATCATTTCCTTAATCCTTGGGTCGCTCATGAGTGCCTCGTTCACCCGGTCTCTATGTTCCTTAGATTCAAAAACGACCCATGAAAAAATTACAGTCTCATCTTCAGAGGCATTGGCTGCCTTCTTGAAAGAAACCATATCCTCAACATCCAGGTCATCGCCAACACATTCGTAATACTCGAGAGCCCCAAGCTCTCTCCAAATCTCGCCGCTTTTTTGAGCCATCTCTCTGTATTCGTTTACTTTGTCTTTAGCGATAGGAAGTAAAAACCCATCTACATACCTTTCCATACCTTCCATGCTCCCCCTTTTCCTTTCTATTTTCCCTCTATAATTATAGCCTGACGATGAATGTCGTATGCATTCTCGCCGTTATAGTATGAAGACGATACAGCGGCTTGCTGGATTCACTCTTCATCTTCAATGACTATAAATTTTTATTGCTATAATTTTATTTAAATCTTCAAGTAACTATTCAGCGTACTTAAAATCAGTATATCTACATGGATTTGAATTGCTAAAAATGTGTAAAAGTTTAGAATTAACCAGTGAGTTCTCAATTTAGTTAGAGAGCCATTACAGTTAAAAAGTTTGACTGATTATAACTGCAGTTAAAAAAGGAATTTAATTAACCATAAGCCCTTCAATGTGCTCTCTTTCAAACCTTGCTTGGAAAAGTTAATTAGTTATTCGACCTGCTCCAGTAAAGCGGAAACAAGATTTTGCTGGCTTATGAAATCTTTTTTAAACCTGAAAAATATCTCGGCATTGTCATCCGATGGTAAGCGTTCGCTCATCTCGATCCATCTCCTGATTATTTCGGATTTCTCATCAAAAGCAGCCAGTTTTTCAGGTGAAAATTTCTCAATCAGGTTTCTGGCAGAGGAAGCCCAGTTTATGTATCTCTTAAATAATTCTTCCTGTTCAAGAAACTGGTCATTTGTCAACTTGAACCATCGATAATGAAGAGGAACTGGTTCTCCTTCATAGGAGTTAGTGTCAATGTCGTAATCCCACATTTTTGGCAGGTCTGATACACTGAAGGGTCCGATATCCAAAAAAGGGTCATACTGAATGGGCACTGAATAGAAAAGCTTACGCAAACCCTCAAGAAGGGAATTGGATTCAGAAATAAGGTCTTCAATTTGCTTTTTAATCTCTTCAGACAATCTCTGCATCTCCAAAAACCAGTCCTTTCTTTTACAGCTATCGCTAACAATATTTGTCTTGAATATTAAATAAGCTTTGAGGGATTTACTTGTATTGGAATGAAGCATATAAGGGAAAACCGCCATGGGATATCGACTATCCCCAACCTGCCTTTCAGGCTCTTATTCAAAGTGGAGAGCTTAAGCCTGGCAGGGTTCTTGATGTCGGATGCGGCAGGGGTGAAAACTCCATAATGCTTGCAAAAAATGGCTTTGATGTAACGGGTATAGACATCGCTGAAAGTGCAATTGCTGATGCAAACGCAAAGGCTATAGAGCGCCATGTTAAGGTGAACTTTATCGTAGGGGATGTGCTGCGGATGGATCGGCTTTTCGCGGAAGGAGAATTCGACACAGTTATTGATTCTGGTCTGTTTCATGTGATGACGGATGAGGAGAGGCCGATTTTTGCGCGACAGATACACAGGGTGCTCAGGACAGGCGGCAAATATTTCATGCTCTGTTTTTCAGATAAGGAGCCGCCTGGATACGGTCCCAGGAGAGTTTCAAAAGCTGAAATCGAGCAAACTTTCACACCATTTTTTAATATAATTTATATAAAAGATGCAACTTTTGATTCGCTTTTTGGTCCGGGCAGCAGGAAAGCTTACCTTTTATCGGCTGTCAGGAAGTGATTAAAAATTGGTTAACTGAAGAATTGACTGCCCGCTTTTAAACCTTCAATCCGTCATCGGTTATCGTAATATCGCAGGTTCCGACGAAAATAGTATCATGCATATCTATCCCATTTACGGTTTTCTTAGGCACATCATTTATTTCCACGGTACGGTCACTTATATAGATTTTCTTACCTCTGACATAAAATGTACCGGTAACTTCTACATACTGATCTTCTGTAATTTTAGCATTGAAAATAACAGTACCATCGTCCTTCTTTTTCAACACAAGCCCGTTTCCTTTCTCGATCTCTCCTTCCGCATCAAAATTTTCGTTAATCTGGATAAACTTATTTTTATCAATCTTAGCTATGATTTCGGAATTCGCATCCCGGATCTCAGTTGTCAGAAGCAGACTGCCGTCACAGTTCTCCAGAGTAAATAAGGGTACACTTTCTTCAGAATCCATATCAGGCTTGTATACCAGGTTATACACAGGATCTGCGTACACGTTTGATCCCAGAATTAACATATAATCATCGTGAACCATAAGGTATTCCCCAGTGTTTTTGAACAATATATGAATCTAATCATATAAAATAGTCTTTCATAATTATAAAATCGATTTTTAACATTTATTTAAAAATTATTTTAATTATCCAATAAATTATATAATATTATAATATTTTCCGTAATTAATAGGATTTTCATGGCAATAAAAAAATGTTTTTTGGTTTTATTTTTATTCGCAAACTCCTATTATGAAGGAACTAAGATATCCAAAAAGAAACATTTTTCTAAATTGCCGGGTTGATCTTTCGTGTAAAGCCTTTATTGTTAATTATTCAAAACCTGCCTTCAGAATTAAAGAGAAAAACTAAAAATTCAGTTATCAGCTATTGAATAGTCTTTCTACGTTTATATTTTCTTATATATTCTAATCCAATCAGACTCTGCCTGTTCCATCACAGTTAATACAGCTATTGACTCCAACTCCAAAGCAGAATAAACATTCTTCCCATTCCATTTCGCCTTCAATTTCCTTCCACACCCCACCTGCACCATCGCAGTTCAAGCACCTTTCTCTGCCGCTCCCACCACAGTTACGGCATATTTCCTCCATATTATACCCCCAGACATTAGTCATCATTAATGTTTAATCATCATTAATGTTTAATAAACTGCATCTGTGCCTGATAAACCGGGCGTATTAAACAAGCATAACCTAATTTCTCAAAAAACATGGAAAAACTGTAACTATTTTTATAATAGATACTCTATATTAAAACCGTTTTGAAACAATGTTTCTAATAACAAGTCTAGAGGCAGCGCATAGCGATAAGTGTATAGATTTAAGGCTGCAGAAATTCATTTTCATCCAGGGGTTCGGCTGCTTCCATACAGTAGCCAAAAAGTTCTTTTCCCCAGCATGGGGCTTTTTCTCCAGAACACAGGATTATCTGATCCCTCAATTTTCTGTCCATTTCATAAAGTTTGAGTGCAAGGAATCTGTCCGTTACAATCAGCGACGGAACTATTGCAGGCTTTCGTGATATGAAAAGTTTTGAGTTTCTGGCTCTGCAGAGTTTCTCGGCTTCTTTCCGATAATTGAAGAACAGGCGCTCTGCAACATTCACTGTCATGCAGAGTGTAATCTCAACTCCCTTTTCCGCTAACTCGGAGTAAATTATAGGAGCTTGAGGGTGAAAATAGGATGTAAAGGTCAGGACTTCCTTTGAACTCATTAAGTTATCTAGAAGTGTTCCTGGGGTTTCAGCCATATGCAAAGTATCAGGCTCCAGCAATTTGCAGTGCCCAAGCTCTTCAATTCTTTCCAGCAGAGACCATGGAATCGAGCTTAAATCATGACTCATCCAGTACTCATTGTTATCTCCAAAGAGCTCAACCGTCTTGAGAAGAGGCAGCATATTCTCTACTATTGCTTCCCCAATCTCGGATAATCTGAAAATTTTATTTTTCTCAATTATGAGACCGGATTCTTTCAGCTTTTTAATATGAGGCTGAATACATCCGGAATCTACTCCAAGCAGTTCTTTTACAGTATCGACATCTCTTGGTTCCTCTTTCAGGAGCAGTAGAAGGTCTTTTCTTCTGCCCGAAAAAAGAATCAAGTTAAGCAGGCACTGTCTCATTTATACTCACTTATTATTTCTCATCCCTGCCTCTATACTGATATTTTAAAAACTTTTTTATCTGAGCAGTCATTTTTAATAAATATTTATTCATATCGTTTGGTTCTATTTTTTATATTGTTTATTGTATTTTATATTGTATTCAGGGTTTAATCTGTCTGTTATATTAATCTGAAGGCAGATGGTGCAAAGGAAAAAGAAGGCAAAATTTTAGAACCTGTATTAATATTCTTTCAACAGGTTTATTCGTTGAGATTTTGAGATTTCTGAGGATCTGAGCCGTTGTTACGCAGTTCAGGAATTGAGAAGAGTGGTACGGTGGTTCAGTACATTATGTAACAGATCTCAACTATTGTGCTAGGAGGAAGACATTATGCTGACCAATGAAACTTTAACACTATTAGGAACCGGAGAAGCATACGCAGTTTTAAGAATGAGCAAATCAAAGACGAGGAATTACAGCTTGTTCTGAATGCCGGGATCTATGCACCAAGTGCGAATGACCAAGCTGGCATTTTACGGTAACACAGAACAGGAAACTGCTCGCCTGGATGATCTGTGAAGCAAAGGAGATAGCGAAACAATATGAGCCCCTCAAGGAGCTAGCAAATAACGAAGGCTTTAATATTTTTTATGAGGCTCCAACCGTAATCCTTGTTTCTGGTAAAGAAGGAGCTATAGCAATTGAATCTGACTGTGCCGCTGCAACGCAGAACATGTTACTTGCTGCAGAATCCATAGGTCTAGGTTCATGCTGGATTGGCTTTGTGCTTGTGGCTTTTAATAACTCGAAGGCTAAAGAATATTTAAAAAAAATTAGGTATTCCGGAGGGTTATAAACCATATGCCTCTGTTGCCCTGGGCTATAAAAATACCGAGTCGCCTAAAGCATCCCCAAGAAAACCTAATGTCATAAATTATATTAAATAAAATTGAAATTAGTTCTTAAATCCACTCTTAATTAATTCCACCCTTAATTATGTTTTCTATTTGCCCAAAACCCTGACCCGGTTAATCTTCTGGTTGAATGACTCAACAATATATAGATTGGTAGTTCAATGAATAACTCAGTTGATAATTCAATAAAAAATCCATCCAGCGGCTTAACAAGCAATTCCATAGGAATGGAGTTTGTCCTGATTCCTGCCGGAGAATTTGATATGGGTTCTCCAATGCACGAAAAACGTAGAAAACTTTGGGAAAGTCCTGTGCATAGAGTAACAATTAAAAAACCTTTCTACCTGAGCAAATATCCGGTGACGCAGGAGCAGTGGCAGGTGGTAATGGGAGACAATCCTTCGTATTTCAGGGGTGAAAAGCATCCAGTTGAAAACGTTTCCTGGAATGAGGTTCAGGTTTTCTTCAGTAAACTCAATGCTCTTGAAAATGCCCGGGAAAATAACCCTACACCAGAACAGACTTCGACTCCTGAAGTAACTTCTACCCCGAAGCCTGTACAAACTCCAGTGCCAACTTATCCCACTTCAGACTATGCTGGAAAATACATAGGTAACTCCGATTCAAAAATATTCCATTATGCAGATTGTTCATCTGCAGAAAGGATTAGTCCAGAGAATCGTGTCATATTCAACAGTAGAGAAGAGGCCATAGCTGCAGGTTATAGACCGTGCAAAAGATGTAATCCTTAATTAATGAGTTGCCTACTGGGCACTCATTTTTATATTCCGAAGCGTAAAACCCCAGGGTTTTTAGCCTATGGATAGTTCACTTGAAATCTCAATAGATTTATATTCCCAGAATTTTTTTCTTTTTTGCGCTAAACTCCTCTTCAGTCAAAATACCCTGCTCTTTCAAGTCGGCAAGCTTTTTAATCTGATCTGCAATATCCGGCACAGGTTCTTCAGATTTAACAGTGTTTTTCTCTTTATTTTCTGTCGTTTTTGCCCTTACAAACTCAGCAAAATTACGTACCAGTTTCTTTTCTACGTTTTTGATGTCTGCCCTGTTTCCAGACGCATAAATGGTAAGTTCTCCAAGTAACATTCCAGTTTTGTATTGAATTGAGGAAATCTTGTCGTATGGAAAATCCTCTACCTTGAGTCCATATATTAACCCCTTGTCAACGAAAACCAGTCGCTTGTTTGTTGCAACAAGGATACCAGTAGCCCCTGCATAATATCCCTGTACTAATTTTTCAACCTTTTCGTCTTCCCAGAGGATGTTAGGTAGTTCCTTTATTTCCTTGTGTCCCAATAACCGGCTTGCGTCATCTATGTTGGAGATCTGTTTTTTGATTTCTTCTAATGTTGGCATTTGCTCACCCTATCCTATATATCAATACAAACTTACACCCTACAAATATTAAAGTTTTAATATTTGTATATTCACATAAATATTGTATTTAATCCTTGTCACTCATAAAAGAATAGAGATGTGCCTTAGATTCTCGCTTGAAGAATTTTGATATTATATGCAAAAAGGAGTTGACCATAAGAATTATTCAATAATAAAGTGATTTGTCTTGGGGTTTTTGTCCTTCCGGAGTAGTTCTCCGACAATATCTTCTCTCTTCTCCATCTAAAAGAGTATAGTATTCATGCGCTTCAACTGCCTTCCAAGCTTCTTCAGGGGTAAACTCACGAGGTTCCGAGCAGATTGCTTTCATGAATTCTTCTTTTTCTTTTTGATGAGCGTAAACGATGCGTTTAGGATTTTCGTTTTCTATCTGTGTTTCGAGTTTCTTAGATTTTTCTTAAGCAACTTCCCAACTTCAAAATTTTGGGTTTGCAAGCGAGCAGATCCTGATGATTCTTGCATCAAACCTGTCACACTGGGACGATATCGCAAACATTCACTATGGAAACCCCCACGCCCTTCCGTGCAAAATTTTTCCTATAGATATTGAATGAGTGAAGGTTGTGAAAAAAATGAGTGAATTTGATACGAGCGGTATTGATGCTCTTGCAGCTGCCGAAACTGTAGAACTTCCAGCTGTGAGAGAGCGGACGACATATAAAAAAGCTACCTGTGCAAGGTGTGGCTGCGGAGTGGTCGCTCTTGAGGATGAAACCAGACCGCTTTGTGTGGACTGCGTAAGGGTTGAGAAGATGCGGAAGAGGAGGCAGGAAGCGTGAACATAGCAGGTCTTAACCCCGTCGACAGGCTTGCTCTCAGAGATATCCTGCTTGTTAATGGTTTTGAGTTTGAAAAACAAAAATGCAGGAAACCAGGGACAAGAGATATTGTGGAGCACAGCGTAGGAGTCCGGCTCCTCGACAAAAAAACATTTGGCAGAGTTGTGATCGGAGTAGACCTTGATTCGGAAAAGGACCAGTGGTTTGTAGCTCCTACCTGGGAAGCTTCCCAGCTGTCGCCTGAAAAGATCCATGAAATCAAGGACGGCAAAATGAAGCTTGCTGCAGCTACGCTGATATCAAAAGTCGAGACAGAGTTCGGAAGCTCCATTTCGAGCCAGCCCGAAGCCAAAAAGAGTGCTGAACCCGAACAGAAAAACGGGGTGAAATCAAGAGTCCTTTCAGATCTCACCGATCAGCCAGAAGCCCCGCTTGACGAAAAAAAGAAACAAGCAGAGGAACAGAACCCCGCTCCTGCTGCAGTTGCTCAGAATACTCAGCCTGAGTCTTTGCCACCTTCTGAACCTCCTGTCACGGCAGCCGTTCAACCTGTTTACGAACCTGAGCCAAACCAGTTACAGATTATCAAAAACGTGGGTCAGGCAAAAGTATCCCTTATAAAAAACACCAAAGGATACAACTGGGAAATAACAGCATACTCCGACACCATGAACGATGCTATAGACCAGGCTATAGCTGCAGATCTGAGGCTCAGAAATCAATTGAAAGGTGATGCCTGATGGTGCGCTCTGCAAGTGAAGCAGGCATGGCCTCAGGCAAGACTGAAGCCCTCAACAGGTGGAACAAGCATCTGGGAAAGTGCAAGAAGAACTCCGAAGGGCAGACAAGAAGGTACATGACAAAGTACCTCACAGCAGCAAAAAAGATACGCGAAGGGCTTGCGCCCAGAGATATCCAGAGAGAGACCGGTATTTGTCCAGAGACAACCCGCAGAGTTCAAAAGATGATTGACCAGGGGTTGATCTGATGAGTGAAGAACTGACACAAAAGACGCCAATCCCGAGCCAGGACTCCACTCACACAGGAAGTATCTCCCTCCCTGATTTTAATTTTTCTCTTCATCCCCATGTCCATGTGACTGCTACTCCCGCCTTGCAGGGATCTCTTGACAGGACTGCTGAAGAAAACACAGGGGTGAGTGCATGATTTATGAAGAACAGGTCAGGCACTTCCTCACACACGTTTCTCAAGGGATTCTGTATCAGGACCAGCATTCGATATGGTGCGGCTGTCTAGGACTGTATCCAGGAGGAGAAAGAGCGGTTTGTAAGGAGGGACTGATGTGAACACCTGCAACCGCTGCAACAGGCCTTTAAAAGACTCTGTATCCGTTGAGCGTGGCTATGGGCCGGTTTGTTGGAAGAAAATCAAAGCTGAAGAGGAGGTTCAACAGAAGATCTATGAACCCTGCACGATTCCTATCCAGGTCTTGCATCATGGACCATGAAAGAGATCAGGAAGAGAGTACTGAAGGGCAAGATCCAGACCTGCAGAACCTGTGGGGAACCCCTTGAGAACGGAGAGCTCCAGAGCTATGACCATGATGGTGGCTACGACCTGAAAGGGTTTGGTCAGCCCCAGTGGGTCTACCTGGAGTGCTCGAAGTGCAGATATCAGCTATCTATCTGGAAGCTCAGGATTGACCTGTCGGACCTTGAGAAGTCGAAGCCTGCAAAGCCTTTGAAAATGGCGGAGGCGCAGGCATGAAGCGTGTCTGCTATCGCTCCAATGAGGTTTTTGAGTTTTCCCATGGTCTCTTTGGTATCCATATAGGTTCGATTAAGTATGTCTGTCCAAATTGCAACCTTTCTGCCTGGGAAGAGATTCTGATAAGGGGGAGATCTCAATGAGCTGTCCGTATGCTCCGGAGAACTCAAAGAAGGCCTGCCCTCTGCACAGGTTTGATTCTGTGACTTGCAGAGGACTTATTGGTCATGATTACTGTGGGAAGTTCAAAGAGCTGGAAGAGGGTGTTCAGATATGACATCCGATTCAGAATCCTCCTATCTCGCAAAAACAAACGGCATGAAGATTGAGGAGATTGTCCAGACCCTCCTTCCAGAACTGCAGTATGTAGGGAAGAACCTGGATGCAATCTATCATGACAGACCCCTTGAGATCAAGTCATGCCAGATGGTGTGTCGCAGATCTGATCGTGTTAAGGGTGAACGGACAGGAAGGTTCTGGTTCAGAGGAGATCAGGACCATGTATTGAAGGAAAAAGACGGCCTCTATGCTCTCGTTGTTCACGAGAACGGAGATTGCAGGTTCTTCATCCTGGCTGAGGCTCGTCAGCTGCTGAAGGACTTCTCTGGAGCTATGACTGTTTCCTGGAGGACAATTGCGAGGAGGGTTCTATGACAAATCACCTCAAAGAATTCCAGAAAGGTATTGAAAGCCTGGCAGGAAGATACCATATCTGGCAAGTTTTTGAAGACTGGACAGAAGCAGCAGCAATTGAACTCCACCAGGCTACTCATGTGATGGTCACGGGCCAGAAGAACCCGGAGATCGAAAAGCAGTACATGGACATTGTGGGGAGATACAATCCGGACGATGTAAGGAAAGTGTTCCCCACACTTTTCCTCCATGTTGTTGAAGGTCTCCAGGAACCATGTGACTTCCTCGGACAGGCTTTCATGGAGCTGGACCTGGGCAGCCACTGGCACGGGCAATTCTTCACTCCCTATCATCTGTCAAAGATGATGGCTCAGATGACCTTGCAGGAAGTCCCTGAGAAAGAAGTCCTTACGATCTCAGAACCTGCCTGCGGATCCGGAGGGATGCTAGTGGCATGTGCAGAGGTCCTCCAGGAGAAGGGCATCAATTCCATGTACCGGATGCACGCAGTAGCCACGGATGTGGACCAGACGTGTTTCAATATGGCATATGTTCAGCTTTCCCTCTTGGGTATTTCAGCTGAGGTTTGCCTGGGGAATACTCTGTCCTGCGAAACCCGGAAATGCTGGAGGACCTTTGCGAGTGTGCTTACAGGGCATACGATAGCTTCTCTGACTAATAGAAAACGACTGATTGAGATGCCTAGAGAGATTAGACAGGATACGTTTGAAGCATGGGGGGCGTGCTGATGCCCCGGAAACCTGTTGAGAAATACATCGAAGAAATCCGGGATATTCACAACTCCTTCCTTTTCTATCCGGACTCCGAAACTCTCAGGAAAAGGCGCCATGATAAGCTTGAGGCTGAGTTGAGCTATGTGAATGATGCTTTGGGAGTTGTTCAGGAATGAACTCTCCCTTATATACTGATCAGGCAGGTTTCCCATTGTCTACAAAAGTCGAAGAATTCAAAGAACTCCTGAAAGACCCGGAAGTCCAGGAATGTCTCAAAGACATAATAAGGAACTGCCTGCATGAATCCGATGTTTTCACCAGACTTGATATGATTGAAGAAAATCTCGGAGCAGATGAATTCCATTGTGTAGGCCGAGATCTTGCTTTCGAAAAGGGTGTTTCTGAGTATGATGACGAAAGAGAACCTTTGCCGAAAATAACTGATAGGGTTGCTGAGATATACAAAGGTATTGACTCGATTCAGTTTATGGGCGAGACAAAGCCTGCTCTTGAAGTCAATACCCTTACCGACATCAGAGCAAGACTCCTAGTTGAGAAGCTTGAGAACATGGCCCCTCGTATTGGAGGTCGATACATGACCTCTAAGGAAGTAGGAGATTTCATTCAATATGAGCTACCAGAAGAATTCCGGTACAACGGGAAAGGAAACCCCAGAGAAGTCCGAAGCGAGTTGATGGCTCACGCAGTAAATAAATTTCCGAATAAAGTTAGAATGGGACAAAGCAAAAATGGGAATAAGCTGCTGCGTATCGAATTCATACAGGGGTAAAAATGCAAAATCACTATCATGATAATCAAGTGTCAGGAACTCCTGACGGAAAGCGTCAGGAAGTGTCAGTCCTGACAGACACTTTCACCAGATAAGGAGGTAAAAAACCATGAAATGACGTAGAAACCTGAGATGAAAAATCTATAGCTTGGTTATTAAGAAGAATTCCAGTTAAAAAATGGAAAGAACTTCTTAGAATAATAGATAGAGATTGACACGAATAGAGATAGATATAAAAAAATTTCATGTAATAAATTGGTAAAAAAACGGTATCTTCCTGACACATCTTCGTAGAAGTGTCAGTGATTCCTGACGGTTTCTGACGGTTTTATCACGACGAAACTTAGCACAAAAACATTAGAGGGTATGATCTATGGAAGACGAGTGCAAACTACTCATTGAGAACAAGTGTTCTAAATTTGGGATTTCCTGCTCAGGCTGGAGGGAAGATAAAGAGAAGTGTCCTGTATGGGGTGAAGTTCTTGCAGCTGAGAACTACTTCTCTGAAAGATCCAAGTACGAACGTGGAGTTCATGATGAAGAGGATGAGGCGAAAGCAGAGGAATGGAGAGAATTGTGTAAGCAGCACAAGGAAAGTCTTGCCTATCAGGTGAATAATGGAACAATTGACTGGAAAATAATCAAAGGCGTCTTTGATATGAGGTCAGAACGAATTGCAAAAAATTACGTCACTTCTTCCCTTAAAACAGAAGGTCTGATCTGCTGCATGAATTGTGCAAAATGGACGAAGGACGAGATCTGCAAGGAATCAAAGCAGAAAACCGATGCATCGTTCACATGTAAGAATTTCGCAAAACTGAGATCATGAAACAACAACGCAGGTATTCTGGATACGAACCTCTTCACTCCAACCCAAACTTCAAAATGAAGTATCCTGAATTCTCAGCTTACAATCCAGAAGGCTCTATAGTTCACAACTCTCCTTGCATGTCTCGGTATTGGCGTGATCAAAACAATAGATCAGAAAAAAATAAAGGAGGTTAGTTAAGAAGGAAAATTGATGGAGATTAGACCCTATCCTCCTGTTCAGAGAGTAATAAGGGCAAATTACTCTCCGAATTTCGCGTGCCAAGGAAGAAGGTGAGTAAATCAAGCAAAATTGATTTACTAATAAATAAAACTACATAATAATAAATAAACGTTTCGAATGATCTAGGATTCATAATAATAATTCATTGAATGTTAAAACAAGTAAAAGTTATGAAGGAGGAAAGAACTTTGTGTGCAAGATTTACATCAGAATTCCAGTGAAAAATACGTCTTCGTTTTTTAATCTCATTTAGTTAACAGCGTTAACAATATTACACTTAAAAACAATATCTTAAAGGGAGTTCCTATGGCCACAGTAAAGAAGACAAAGCCAAAAAAACAGGTTAAAAATAGTAAGGTTTTTACATGGACTCCAGCACGTAAAGCTGCGGCTTTAGCACTATCAACAGGCTTGAAAACCCAAAGGCAAGTTTGCAAAGAACTTAACATTACTGAAAAAACGATGTGTGAGTGGAAGAAGTCTCCTGTTTTTTTAGAAGAAGTTGATAGGCTCACTCTAAAAAACGAGCTGGCTACCAGGGCAGGTCTTCTTAGAGAATGCTTGAAAGGTCTTGACCTGAAGAGAGACCATATTGAAGGCGATAAGAACACTCACCTTCATTATGTGCAGGCCGTTGCAGATCTCCAGGGCCTGATAAAACAGAAAGTTGACATCGAAGGGAACATGAACCACACAGGTGGGGCTGTAACAATCTACATTCCTGACAACGGCCGGGATAAAAAACAAGATGAAGAGCAAGAACAGTCCTGAAGATCCTTCCGAAAAGGATAAGGAAATCCGTCCTCAGCCAGGACCCCAGGAAGCTTTCCTTAGTTCTCCAGCAGATATAATAATTTTTGGAGGTTCGGCTGGAGGGGGTAAGAGCTGGGTACTTCTTTTAGAGCCTCTAAGAAACATTGATACAAAAGGATTCACTTCAACTATTTTCCGGAGAACCTACCCTCAGATCATGAATGAAGGCGGTCTCTGGTCCACATCACAAGAGATCTATCCTTATGCCGGGGGATCACCCAGAGAAGCAGACCTTCGTTGGAAGTTCAAAAACGGCAATTCTATCAAGTTCTCGCATCTGGAGTATGAGAAATCTAAGCTGGAATATCAGGGTTCTCAGATCTGCTACATTGGTTTTGATGAGCTCACGCATTTCAGCGAGACGATGTTCTTCTATCTCCTGAGTAGAAACCGTTCGACGTGCGGCGTAAAGCCCTACATGAGGGCCACATGCAACCCGGATCCCGACAGCTGGGTTGCAGAGTTCATTGCCTGGTGGATTAACCAGGAAACTGGCTATCCAATCCCTGAAAGGTCTGGAGTGATACGATACTTTGTCAGGCACATGGACCGCATATACTGGGCTGACTCTGAAGCTGAATTATGGGACCAGGTCAAGAACTTGATGCCAGAAGAAGACTTTCATCCTCAGTCATTCACGTTTATTGCAGCCAAGCTGGACGACAATCCTGCACTCACAACAAAAGATCCTGGTTATAGGGGCAGGCTCATGGCTCTTCCTCTTGTAGAACGTGAAAGGCTCCTGGGAGGAAACTGGAAGATCAGACATACTGCAGGGACAATGTTCCGGATGGAGTGGTTCCATTTCATAGACCGCTCAGAAGTCCCTTTCAGGTCTCTGAATGAGTCTGAGCCAGACATCTACGTCATCCCAGAAAATAGCCGGAAAATCCGTGGAAAAATGCGTCTGGTTCGCTGGTGGGATACAGCGGCTACAGAGCCAAGTCCTGAGAACAAAGATCCTGACTGGACTGCAGGGGTCCTCATGGGAGAGCTGGAAGGGAAGTTCTACATCCTCGACCTGGTTCACGTCCAGAAATCTCCTGGTGATGTTGAGGACCTCATGGCAGCAACAGCAGAGCTTGACGGGAAAAGCGTCGAGATCGGTATGGAGGTAGAGCCGGGGTCCGCGGGCAAGAGGGAAGCTGAAAGGTTCAGGAGAACAATCTTTTCAGGATACACTTTTCACGCAGAGCGCAGCTCAGGCGACAAAGTCACCAGGGCAAAGCCTTTCAGTTCAGCTGTTCAGCATGGCCTTGTCTATGTTGTCCGGGCCCCTTGGAATAATGAGTATCTTAGCGACCTTGTAAACTTTCCTAACCCGAAATACCACGATGACTGCGTAGATGCATCCAGCGCATCAAATGATTACCTGACAAGAAAAGGACCGAATAAAACAAGAGGGATTTCTGCTCTCGTCCGGACTCGATAAAATATTCCTGAAATTCTACGACTTTTTCTGAGATATTTTTTGTTTTTTCTAAAAAAGATAATATTTTTATTTGTTAACAGCGTTAACTTTACAAAAAGGCGATTTTATGGATCTCTCCGAACTCCAGGAACTCATCTATTTTATATCCGGTATTGCTGCAGCCCTGGCTACTGCATACGGCACGATGAAGGCTCAGGGCAAGATAGTCTATCCCGCAAAGAAGATAGATGCAGGCAGGGACAAAATCAAAGAACTCACCGAGTCAAACGCGCTCCTCGAAGGTGTAGCTGAACTTATCAGCGAAGTCTCAGCCGATGAAGTCTCTGCTATGATTGCGAAGAAGAAAGAGCTGGACGCTACTCCAGGGATTACAAAAGAGCAGAAGGCTCTGACTCTGGGTATGATGTTCATGAACGCTATGAAAAATCCGTGATGAGAAATGTCTGAACTCAATGCAGCTGCCCCTACTCCTAAAAGGAAATTATCCTTAGCAGCAGCAGTCGAACCTCTTAACAGGTCGAACACTTCTTCAACATCCGGGCCCTATGTAAATTTTGACCAGAACAACAGATTTACTTTTTACCAGCAGCTATCCACCTGCAACCCCCACGTTTCTACCGGTCTAAACAAACTGGGGCTTTCCTTGGTCAAAGGCATGTCCTTCGATGGAAAAAAGCAGGCAGTGAAAGAGTTCAAAGAATATTCTAAAAAATCAAACTTCACAAACCAGATACAGACAATTTCCCGCGTCCTCTGCAGGGACGGGACTTATCTTGCAAAACCTGTGTACGGGGCAAACGGTGGTAGTTTCCGCCTTGTGCCTTTCCTGATGCCTTATACAACAATCCTGCCTGAGGGGTATGCACCAGGTTCACGACCCACAAAAATAATGCAGCCTGGAAAAGATCTGGAAAAAACCAGGTTCTATGTATACGAGAAACAGCAAGCTCAGGAAGTCCTCGAATTCAACAAGGTTGTATATGGTAACTATAACGAATATGATTCAGTGCAGCTGGATGTCAAAAAGAGGAAAACATACGGGCTATACGGGTCGTCTCTTCTTGTTCCCTTGATTCCAAGCATTCAAAACCTCCTGGACATCGATCAGGGGTTCATTTCCTTTGTCAAAAAATATGGTAACGGGCGGTATATTTTCAATTTCAGGTTAGTCGAAGAGCTTGTGAAGCAGGATATAATCACTCCTGAGGAAGGACAGGAAATCATCAATGATTGGTGTGAGAAACACAAGGACCTGTCCGAAAATGAGGACATTGTAGGGGCAGGCATTGATGTCTACACACCCGATCCAAAAGGCTCTCTTGATATTACAAAATTCAAGGAGAGTCTTGAGACTGAAATTCAGATAGGACTCTTCCAATCGCCTTTGAACATGGGTAAGGCTTCCGGCACGACTTATGCAAGTGCGTACATGGTCGAAGAAGACAGGATGTTAGTCCTCGAAGGGATTCAGGAAATTGTAAAAGGTCTTGCTCAGACAGCTGTAGATTTCAGGCAGGCTGCTGCAGGAAAACAGCCAGGTTCAGTGACAATTGAATTTGAGGAATTGTCGCTTGAAAAATTAACAGTGACTGAGATGCAGGAAATGTACAACACAGGCGTAATTTCAAAAGAGATGTTTTTGAAACGTACAGGATTCCCGGAAGAGGAAATGCAGGAGTGAGTGCATGACACTGTAAAATGCAATACAATTCAAAAACGGAGATAAAAACGATGTTAAAACAACTGTTTATGATATTATTTTTAGTTATGCTCTTAGCAACACCGTCAGTCGCAAGTGAAAAAGGTGCTATAATCCAGATGACCACAACATTAGAAAACAGCGATACTCAGCTACATTTTAATTATGCTGAAAACCTGGGAGATGGGCGTGGTGTTACATTTGGGTGTATCGGGTTCTGCACTGGGACTTATGATGGGAACATCCTTGTCAAACATTATACTGAACTGAATCCAAATAACAATCTTGCAAAGTATATCCCGGCTCTGAATAAGATTGATGCTGGTCCTCACAATGCAGCAGGTGGAGACGGAAATCCAAGCTTAGAGGGATTATCTGGATTTATAAAAGACGTTCAGTCGTGCAATGACCCACTTTTCAAGACAGCTCAGATTGACAAACTGGATGAGCTCTACTATAATCCTGCAATGGAAATTGCAGATTCTATAGGCGCAAAAAATGCACTTACTAAAGCTTTCATCTATGATATGTGCGTCAGGCATGGAGTTGACGGGGCAGAAAGCATCATCAGGAAGGCAGGTACTACTCCGAAGCAGGGAGCTGATGAGAACACATATCTCGGAAAGTTGATTTCACTCAGGGACGCAAAACTAAAGCAGGAAGGCCTGGGAGATGTAAACAGAGATCAGGGATACAAAAACGTCCTCAACAGTGGAAATGTTAATCTTCAGACTCCCTTTACTTTCGTTGCTTATGGAGAATCTTTCACTATTGATGGCAACTTAGATCTCGGAGAATACCAGGAAGAAATCCCAGTTGAAGAACCACCGGAAGTAATCGAACCGGAAGAACCTGAAGAACCTGAAATTACACCAGAGGAACCTGTAATTACTCCAGAAGAGCCTGAAAACACGGAAGAAAAGGATAACAAATGGCATCATAAAAAATATCATAAACACGGCAGGCATCACAAAGAGTGTCACAGACACAGTAGAAGATGTTGAAACATAAGAATACCGGCTTCTGAAAAACAGATGTGAAAAAATGCTTCTGAACACTCCTGAGATTCGTCGCATCGAATCCAGGTTCCTTTCTCTTTTTGAAAGAACTTTCCTTAAAGGAATCAAGGGAAAGCCTGCACCCTCTTACCTGAAATCAGTCAAGACTCAGTTCAAGTCAAAGACCTTCCAGATCCAGGCGGACAAAATCATTGATGATATCTACCTGCAGTCAATCGAACATACAGACAAACAAACAAAAAAGGCGCAGGCAAGTGTACTAAAAAAAGGCAGTAGGCACTTATCAGCTGCTTCAAAACCTCTTCCGATTACCGAGGAAGCCGTCAGGCAGGCTGTAGGATTATCGAAGGAAGTAACCGAATCAATCATCAAGTTCCTGAAGGATGATGGGATCTACCTTGAGCATCCAAACACGCTTGAGAAAAGAGTACGGGAACTATGGGGTGGACAGAAGTATAGAGCTGTAAGATTTGCCAGGACGTTCACAGCTGATGTGGCTACAAATACAGAGCTCTGGAGATATCAGGATGCAGGGATTGACGACCTGCAGTTCTATGCGAAGATAGATGACAAGACTTCTCCGCAGTGTCGCACTATGCATGGGACGGTTTTTAAGACTGATTCTCCTGAGGCTAGACGGTACCGTTGTCCTTTGCACCAAAATTGCCGCAGTAGCCTCCTTCCTGTGCCTATCACTCAGAAAGTAGATCCTAAGATGCGGTTCGAGAACAGGGACTTCACTAGGCAGATGGATCAAGAATTCAATATCCTTGATGACCGAACAGACAAGGACCTCATCAAGAAAACCTTTTCCGATATCGATACCTTCAATGAGAAGTACAGGATTGATCAGTTCATTCTTGACGAGGATGTAGAAGCCAGGCTGCAGAAGTTGAACATCCAGATCCTGAGTGAGATCCCAAAGGAGAAAACTAACTTAAAATATACGCCAGTAAAGACAGTTAAAAAGGCTGAGGAGTGGCTATTGGAAAACACTTCAGTGAAGTATGCCGATTTCAAAGGAGTGCATATAGACATTGTTAATGAGATGATTGAAAGTTTCGTATACCATCTGAATCTAGAACCTAAACTTGCTAACAAAATGAAATTTTATGGAACAGGACAGGCACAATTCGAGCTGTGGTATCAGGATGAACTCAAGAAGGAAATCGAGTGGCTAAAAAAACTCCACCCAGAAGATGAAAAACTCATATTAGAAAGGGCAAAGAGGAGAATTAAAAAGCCAAAGATGGATGGCAAAACATACGCTCATTCGTGGAATCATCCCAAGTTTGGAGGCATTGGAGTAAATAAAAAGTTCGGTAGCAACCCATTAACGTTTTCTGAATGTGCCGAAAAAGATGAGAGTGTAGGATGGCATCCTACAGGCTGCAAAACTATTAAATCGATATTCGATCACGAGTTTGGCCATGAGTTAGATAACATTTATAACATATCCAATTCAGATATAGTGTCAAATCTCTATACCAAAAAAAATATTGAAGAAATTCATAACAACCTTTCTAGGTATGCTCTGACTTCCAAACAAGAGCTTGTGGCAGAGGCATGGGCAGAATATCTAAATAATCCAAGTCCCAGAAATATTGCAAAGGAAGTTGGAGAGTTTATAACGTCAGAAGTCAACAAGGGTAAATCATGACAATCGGAGCGGCACCAGTTTGTTTGGAATGTAAACATTTAATTGAAGATCTGGGTCCTATGCGATGCAAGGCATTTCCTGATGGCATTCCTGATGAGATCTGGAGAGGCAACAATGACCATAAGAAACCTTATCCTGGAGATCATGGGATACAGTTCGAACACGTATGACTATTGGACCCAGACCTGTATGTTTAGATTGCAAACATTTTATACACTAGAAGGGCTCGTTCAGGTGTGCCGCTTTCCCTGATGGTATCCCGGAAGAAATAGAGATGGGTGAGAACGACCACAAGAAGCCTTATCCTGGGGATCATGGAATTCAATTCGAGCACGTTTAAAGGATGACTCAAGAAGCCATTAAGTCTTTAGCTTAGTGGCAGTTCGCCGAAGGAAGAAACATGACATGTATTGACGACCGGGAATTAGACAAAGTAACTTACAGTTCGATCTGTCTTCCGTGCAAACATTTTCAGAGAGAAGCTTATTCTGAAACCGGTAAAAAGACATGTGATGCTTTTCCTGATGGTATTCCTGATGAGATCTGGAGAGGCAACAATGACCATAAGAAACCGTACCCCGGAGATCATTGGATACAGTTCGAGCACTTATGACTATTGGACCCAGACCTATCTGTTTTGAATGCAAACATTTTATAGATGAAGAGGGACCTATGAGATGTGAAGCCTTTCCGGATGGCATCCCTGAAGATATCGTATTAGGAGATAACGATCATAAAAAGCCTTATCCTAGAGATAATGGAATCCAATTTGAGCATTTATGACTACTTTCCTCTTTTTAATGAGGAGTATCTATTTTCGCATTTTATGAAACCTTATCTCAAAAGACCACGGTTTTAACTATATACAGATGGAGTAGTAAGCACGGTGGGAGAAAAATTCGTTTTGGATGACTCATCTGATGCAGAAATCATCTATAGCCCAATCTGCTCATATTGCAAACACTTCTATTGGAAAGGCAGAGGGATTCACGAATGTAATGCTTTTCCTGACGGCATCCCAGATGATATATGGAGAGGCGACAACGATCACAAGAAGCCTTACCCTGGAGATCACATGATTCAATTTGAACACGTTTAAAAAAGCAAAATTTGTTTACTTACTTTCTTCTGCCATTCTGCTCTGTTTTATGTGGTGGACTTAGATATGAATTTCTAAGTTCTTCAGTGCAAATTTTTAAGGCTTTATCTATTTTTAAATCGGGAACTATCGTATTTTCTCAACATATCTCGTATTTTCTCAATCCACTTTGGATAAAGAGCCATCTCTCGTTCACGTCTTTTACTTACCAAGAGCACCACGCATAGTATAATGACTTATCATCTTATAAAAAAACTTATTACTACAGGGCTACCTTTGGTGTAATTCTTCTGTTTTTGAGCTGAAAAAAGGAAAAAAGAGAAAAAAGCTTTGCTGGGAATGCCTCTTTTTAATACGTTATCTTATTGTTTCTTGTTATAGCACTTGGTGCATCAATTCCCGGCTTCGCACATTTCTCAATTATGTTGTCCTCTATGATTACATTTGACATTTTTGCCTCTATTGCTCGAACTCCTGGATAAGGTAGGTCCTTGATAGAATTCCCATAAGCTCGGATATCCTTGAGTTCTCCCTGCAACTGCAGACCAGTATGGCCACCTCCGGAGGTGCTGCATTTGTTGTTAAGAAACTCCCCTTTTGTCACGTTATAGAAGCGGCAGCTGGAATTTGTTCGGTTGATGAACGTGGAATTTCTAACAGAGATGCCGTCCACGTAATAAGCGTATATCCCATCATGCCCACATTTGTTGACAGTTATTCGGTCTATGTCAACACCATAACAGTTGTTAAGCAGGATGGCATCATTGCAACCGTTCTGGAAAACACAATCCTCGAGAGTCAAACCGTTACAGCCTATCAGGGTTGCCATGTTATAAAGCGAAGTTCCGAGCCTGACGTCAGGATAATAATCACTCTGACTACCATCGACAGTGAAGTTCTTCAGGACCACATTGTTTGCGGAGTTTCCAGCGATCATCAGCATAGCCTTTTCTTCTTTGATAGGACATCCACGGTAACCCCAGGCAGGCAGCCCTTTTGCGAGCTTTATTGTTGCACCATTTCCATCGAAGATGGTATGGCTACGGAACAGGAGAGAATCTTCTATTGTGTAGATGACATCCGGATCCAGGATTATCGTCCCACCATGAGCAAGAGCTTGATTGATTGCTTCTGACGTGGTCCCACGATATGTCCTGAGCTTTCCATCTGCGCCGATAGCTTCAATCGTGTTCTATCGCTTCAGTTTGACGTATATTTCAATACCTTCTGCCCGCTCCTTGATCTTCTCGGATATCTCTTCGGCTTCTGACTCAGAGACACATGGAATTACCAGGTAGGCTGCATCGTCCGGCTGAGTAGGGATCTCGGGTGTTTCAGGCTCCGGTTCGGTTGGCTTTTCAGGCTCCACAGGCTGTTCTGGTTCAGGCTCAGGATCGACATAAGAATAAGTGTATGCCACGTTCATCATTCGGGATCTGGGTGTCCCAGAGGTTTTCAGATACCATCTGATGATAACAGGCTTTCCAACTCCGGCAACAAAATCTACTGCCTTGAGCTGCTCTTCATATTTTGTATTCTTTGTTGTGAATGTTGCCAGTTGTTCCTGCTTCCCATCGACTTCTATAGTAACTATGCATGTGCCTTCAATGCCTGAAGCCGAAACCTGAAATAACATGGAAAGCTTTTCAATCTTGATCCTCTTACCTTCCTGTGCTGGAATCGTTTCTTTTTTCTGCATTTCCCTTTCTGTCGAAAAATCGATTTCGGTGTAGATGGTCGAATATACTTTTTTTGTATCCTCAATGGTAGGCATGGTTATTTTCTCCTAAAAATCTGTTTTTCTGGTAATGAATTTCGAATAGCAGTAACCTGTTCAGAACTACAAGAAATAAACAAGAAAGCTGGTCTTTCAGCTGGCTCTTCTTCTGGACCCTCAACTGTGCTGGATACATTTATTGCACCGTAGTAATCCCCAGATTCGTTATTCAGGAAAGTGTTCTCAGAAGCTTCAACGGTATAGTAATCCTTTCCAAGAACATTGGCAATTGCATATCCTGAAACTGCCCCTGGATAGAAGGCCTTCCTTGTATTGACAATTGAGTTCTTCCTGACTGTTGCTTTGCAGCCCTTCACCCCACCTTTCCCGATGTAGTTGTCAAAACTGACCGCATTTCCAGAGCACCCATCAAAAATATTGTTCTCGATCAGAACATCCGTGAAACCATCAAAAACCATCCCACCTACTCCAGGGATCGTGTTCGCTGCTGGCATCATACCGCAGTTTCTGAATGTATTGTGATGGATGTACACTCCAGCTGCACCGCCCAGAGGCACGCTTGCTATACCCCAGACACCAGGTCCGTAAGTGTCCTGGACCAGGCAATTCTTCATCTCGATATGCATGCATTTTGTCCCGTCCAGGATATTCTCAAGCTGCACAGGCGGAGCCCAGGCATTGTTCGTGAAGTCGTGGAACTGGCAGCTGTCAATCAGGACATTAGAAGAGGACCTTACCCGGACAGCATTGTTAGCCCGGATTTCAAAAGAACAGTTTTCAATCGTGGCTCCAGAACATTTGAAAAGGTGAATGAAGTCATGTCCCCCTTCTGCACCGGAGCAGTGGTCAAAGACAAGGTTTGAACCGCCGTTCAGCCTCCACCCATCCCCCTCATTCCGGTTCACTTCCACATTCCGGAATACTGAGTTTGTGATATTTGAAAAGCCGAACAGGTTTCCATACCCTACTCCATGATCGTTCTGAGTGTTTCCCTGGTTTGCATAGTTCCCATCATAGACAAGGCCGTCAACTTCCAGGCCTGTAATCGAAGAGCCTTTCTGTCCTATGATAGGGACCTGTGCTCCAAAGTTAGGAGCGTTGTCCATGAGCTTCCATGTCACTCCTTCCTCGAAAGTCATTTTTGTATTATCGTTCAAAAACAGCCGGGAGTTGAGGAGGTATTGTCCGGTATCGCCTTTCAAAAAATGAACATGTGAGTACTGTAGCAGATCGCCGTTCACCGTTCCCGTTTTGTCAAGTGCCTTCTGTATGCCAGGGGAACTTGTTCCCTTAACCGGGGTTAGTATGCAGGTTTCCACAAAACCACCGTTATGTTTTTACATTGTTAACGCTGTTAACTTTAATAAATCATTTCTTCCTAAAGATCGCCACATTCACGAAAAAAGCCTGAACCTTCGGTGTTCGTCCTGAAGAATACAAAAACAGGTTGTGGGGATGATTCTCACCTGCGTAAAGAAGAATCAAAGGCAATGAAGGCAAAAATCACTCTCTTTTTTACTTTCCTTTTTAGGAAAACAAATGTTCCGCGAACATCATATTAGTAATATTTCTTCTGAAATTTCTTTTTATAATTTGGCAATAAAATATAACTGTGTGACACTTCTCTATGCTTTAGCAGTTTATCAGTGATCAAATACATCTTTTAATCATTAATTTTTGATAAAAATTGGCTAATTAAAATATATATAATTATATTAGATAATATATAGGTAAAAAAATCTATATTTAGTATTTATAACTTAAATACATACTTAGACGAATTTAATTTTTATAAGATTATATTTTATATATATTTTTTGAATATGAGTCAAGGCATATGCTCATATATAAATTTTTTAGCCAAATAATCGAAAGATAAAAAATTAAGAAATTTATTTCAATCAAAATAAATCTGAAAATTGTATTTTTTGACTATTTGGCCGAAAAACTTACAAAGGATGAGTAAATATGAATTTATGGAGTTCAAGAGTTTTCCAAGACCAACTTAACTCCATAAAATATGCCAAAGAGGCATGATTAAGTTAGCTTTGCATATATTAAAGCTTACCTGATTCTGCCTCCTGGGTAAAATGCACAGGAGTGAGTAAATAATGAAAGAATTTAGAACCGGAATTTTGCTTGTGACAATACTTTTGGCGAGTTTTGTTCTTGTACCAGCTACGAGTGCGGCTGCCGAGGATGCAAGTGTAAACAATCTCTCTGATAGTGAGGTTGAAACTTACGGCATCGATGGGCTAACTCCTCAACAGGTTAAAGAAATAGAAGCTGAAATCAGCCGTATAAGGGACATGCCAGATATTGTCAATAACTGCCCTTATATGCCTCTGCTTGTGGCCACTGACGAGCAAAAAGAGATTTTCTTAGGGTATATAGACAATTTATCAGTCTCGGACTCTGAGAAAAAGGAAATGAAAAAAGAATTGAAAGATATTTGGAGTCGTGTTCCAGACAAAATCACGGAAAAAGATTATCCAGTGATGGAAAAAATCGGAAAGGCAATAACCACACATGTTGAAGAGACATATTGGGCAGAAGATCAAAGTGTTAGATGGATGTCATATGCACACCGTAACTTAATTTCTGCCGGTGTCAATTTGGTTTATGGAAATCCTACTTGGGCAGGCTGGGCTTATGATACTGCTATGGATCCCGATACCTCCATTGATACAGGTTCAATCTATGTCCCTGTACCTACTCCGCTTGGTTTTGTGACGATTTCGCTTCCTAAAAAATGTTACTACCATTATTATAACCCAGATCTCAGTTTCGGAGGAGCTCCAGGGAAATGTTCTTCCTACGCAGCACAAGCAAAAACCTATTATGGGAATCAGGAATACCAAAATGCTTTTGAAACACTTGGAATAGCCAGCCACTACCTTTCAGATGTAGCGCAGCCAATGCACTCGGGTGGAGAACTTGGGTCACTTGTGGATTATTTGCTAAATTGGGACGTTACTTACCATATCAGATACGAACAATATGTGAACAATAATTGGAACACTGGCCGTAATTTCGGTAGATGGGTTACTCGAAACACCAATGTAAATACTGTAACCGACCCCGCTGAAGCAGTAAGATCCATGGCAGCATATAGTAATCCTTACTCCTCTTTATTATGGGACGAAATTTATGCTCATCCAGACTTTGATGTACCGGGTCAAGATACGACATATATACAATACGTAACGATAATTATGAATCAGGAGGCAGCAAAGTATAATGCAGGTCTAGCAGAGTATATAAGTAGTTAATAAAGCAGATTATGGAAACTGAAAACAAAGATGTCATTCGACTTATGAGCTGAAAAATCAGACATCAATACGTAGATAGGCTGCTTAGCTATAGGTTTAGCAACATCAGGCTCCTGCTCGACAAGAAGGAATGTTTTATTGTCCAGATATTTTTGGATCTGATTTTAATCTTATATTGATCACAATAGGCGCTCTATTGAAAAAAGTAAGCACAATACAGAACTCATAAAATATTAGTGAAATAATTATTATATTTTATAAAAAATATAAGGTTGGATAAGCGTGACAAGAAAAAATCTATTGCTCATTCCTATCTTTTTTACCCTTTTGGTTACAAGCGTACTATTTTTCTATGTTGTTTATGCCATAAACACGGGTACGTACCTTAACAGGGAGCCTGTTGAGAGATACTATTTTGAGTATGATATCAAAGTTACAGGACTTTCTGGAAAGGAAGTGGGTGGAACGACTGTGATAATGGTTCCTATCCCTGCATCTAAGGAAGGCAAATTTTTTACTCCCTTTACGCAGAAACCTGATTTTATCCAGAGGTTTCTACTTAAAATCATGCACAAACCTGAACAAGATCGTATAGGTCCTTATTTTGAAAATATAAGTGAAACACTTGATAATAAAGAAATAATGGGGAACTGGGTAACTTTCATTGCAGAAACCGACAAAGGTCACATGCTTGGATTCAGAACCAACGAGACAAGGCTCGAGGATATCTCGTATGGTGGTTGTTTTGTTGCAGATTACTTTGATATTTTTGATCCTATAAACAATGGAAGTCCAATGTTGTTTCCTGTTGAAAATATGTCTGATGTTTATTCTACCCCTTATGGAGACTACACTAAGTATGCCTCAAATCCGAAATATAATACTTATATCTACTTAAGCGATAATCTAAAAGGAGGAGAAAATGTGTCTTTCTTTGTCTATTTGACTGCAAATAATGATCCATATGAATGGCCTGAAAAATACAGAGGTAGGTATAATAATCTGCTATTGGCGAAGGTTAATGACACAGGCTATGTAAAAGTCAGGACTATTATGGGACAGGAAATACCATGGGGAAATGACAGTCTTGAAGTAATGAGTACTCAGTATTTTTCAGATTTTTATGCTGATGAAACATCTGACAATGTAAATGTAACTCCCAGCTACACAGTAGTTGCATGAAGTCCTTAATTACGGGCATGTTTCTGTCATTCATTACAAACGGAAAAACGGCAGTGTTTGATTCCATAAAAAATTTATTGAAAAAAGAATAAATTAGCTGATAAATAGAACGAACAGATTCAGCTTTTCCTTTGCTTCTTGTAATTCCTTTTTTCTTTTTAGATCTTCCTACAATTATACAGTTTAATAATAGATATATTTATAATTGTTAACAGCGTTAACATTGTAAAATGTCACTTTTTATCGAGGGGACAGCGTTCCCCCTGGGCATATTAAACACGAATGGTTGGGGCGTACCGTTCGCTGAAGCAGATAACGCTATCAAAAGCCTCAAAACATCCGTTGTCCGGATCTGTTCTCGCGTCGATCCTCACGTTTGTGACATCATGGGCGACCCTAAATCCGAAATTGGTCACGCTGTCGATGCTGGTCGAGATGGTGACAACGTATCCTGCAAGGCTGAGATCACTGACTCGATAGCAGTTCAGAAAATCGAGGATGGAACCTGGAAACCTTTCTGGAGTATTTTTGCCGGCATACAGGAAATAGACTCCGGAGGGTGGGCACACGGTATAACCATCGAATCAATCACAATCGTAAATAATCCTGCCTGGGAAGGCGCAAAATGGAGTGTCGTTTCAGCGTCTGCTGACGGCAAAAAGAAAGTTCACATCACCTCTCCTTTCAAAATCGCAGCATCAGGAGATGAAACCATACCAGACGAAACAATTGAGGATCTGAAAAAACAGATCGCGGAAAAAGACAAGCTCATTGAAGAGCTCAAGCCGAAGGCTGAGAGCGTTCCTGCGCTTGAAACACAGGTTGCGGAACTGACTGCAAGTAACCAAAAAATTACCAAAGAACTTGCAGACAAAACAAAGCTTGCAGCCTCACTTGAACTTGAGAAGGCGGAGTCCATACCCATGAAAGAACTGGATGAAAGAATTGCAGCTGCCATAGCGGACCACGACAAGGAAGTTGAAGCAAGGAATAATCTTGCTGCAGCTCGTGCCAGATTCGTAGCTGCCAGAAAAGCACATCTTGGAATTGATACGAAACCGGATGAATTCACAACCCTATCTGCAGCAGACTTTGAAAAGCTCGCTGCTGATCATGAGAATAAAGTGAGCGCATCTGGGAGTGACCCAATCCAGTATAATGTGAGTGGGAGCGGTGGAAACAAGAGTCCAATCTTTGACCCGTTCTCAAAATCGTTCTCACAGGGGGCCTGAGCAGATGGCAGTACAACCAGGATTTAGGCCTGTAGACAACATGACCAGACAGGGTCCAGGCATTGATGTTGAATATTTCCAGATAGGGCCTAATGCAACAGCCTCTAAGTGTTTACCTGGTATCCGTGTAATGATAGATACGACTGACAACTATGTCAAAGAGTTCACAGGCACGGGAAACGCGATAGGATATCTATCGTATGAAGCTTCCCCTGACAAGCCAAAAACCATTGACACTGCTTTTGCGGTTGGCGACTGGGCAGCTGTTGAAATGGGTGCAGGTAAGAGAATAAGAGGCCGACTTGCATCAGGTCAAAATGTAACAAAAGGACAGCCTCTGAAGGAAGTTGCTGACGGCTTCTTGAGTGCTGGAACTCCTGGTACTGATGATATCGTAGCTGATGCGGATCAGTCAGTAGACGCTTCAAGCGCAGCAGCTGCAATCTGGGTACTTACGAGGAAGTGAAATCATGACAGGTGGAAACGCACTTCTCACACATCTCAAGGATCTGTTTGATCCGACTATTATTTCGGTACTGACTGCTCAGTCGGTCGGTAGACAGCTCATGCCAATCAATCCAGAACTCTCAGGTCAGGGGCTCGGTGTCCTCACCGTCGAAACGCTGCGTTATGTAGCTCGTAGCGGCGCAATCACAAACTACGACATCCAGAAAGACATCGAGGACACTATTGACATCGAGAGTCTTCAGGTTCGCGTCCCTGTCCAGCAAGACATGGTGCGTATCAAGTACCGTGATTGGCTGGCATATCAGAAGAAGAAAATCCCGATTGAGGCAGACATCAGTACCGATATGACTGCAAAAATCGCAAGGGAGCAGGACAAAATCATTGCTGATGGTTGGAAACCGCAGGGTACAAATTACCTAATCAAAGGGATGTACCAGGTGGCTGGAAACTCTGTTATCGGGGAAGATTCTGGAAGTTATGGAAACGTTAAATCTGCAGTCGTCGCTGCAATTTCAAAACTCAAGCTGAGTGGCGTCTATTCCCGTGGATACAACCTTTCCCTTGCTCCTTTCAACTATGCTGAGCTCATGGACTCCGAGAATGACACAGGAAAAGAAGAAACCGCTGCAATCCTGAAAATCCTTAACGCCGCAGCACCAAACGGATCACAGCCAGGACAGATCTATGAAGTCCCTGATCTCGCAGCCGGAACCGCAATGGTAAGCCCCATAGCTTCTCAGGAGAACCTCAGATTCTTCGACATCATTGAACTTCAGGTCCCGGAAAATGATCTCTGGTATGATGGCGGCAGACCGAAGGGCGACATCATGATGGAGCAGGTCGGTGCTCTGGTTCCACGGTTCAAACACCTTGATCCGGACACGTTGACCGACCCATGTGTCTGTAAGATTACCAGCCTTGGAACAAGCTAAACGGTGAGCTGAATGGTCCTGTGTTCCGTCTCTGAAGTTCGTGCTGAAGTCAATCCCAGGTCAGTTACAGACGAGGGTATTGCTGAACTCATAATAAGGACCTCAAGAGCTGTAGCTACGCAGACTGGAGGAAATGTAGATGACAGCGACAACGATCTCCTTAATCTGGCCTGCATTCATCTCTCAGCAGCTGCCGTCCTTCGTAAGATGAGGATTAACGGAGAACTTCCTGCCAGAGTCAAAATAGGAAATAGTGAGCAACAGAACACTATCGACCAGGACATCCAGGACCATGAAAATGAAGCCGCGAAGTACATGAAAAAGTACAGGTACGCAGGCAAACTCCGCATACCTTACGGACGAGTTGGGATCAGGACTGTGAACCACGAGGACTGAACATGATCGGATCTCTAATGCTTGGAATGATTCACACCTGCAACATCCTGAGCAGTACCCAGGACCAGAAACTTTCCTTTGAGTCCGGATCCTCAGCTTTTCTGGAAGAAGATCTTCTGATAGGGGTAGCCTCTGGAGCAAAGGGGACCATCAAGGAAATAGTTCTTGAGTCAGGGTCCTGGACCGCTGGAGATGCAGCTGGTTATCTGATCCTCTCGAATGTTTCCGGAACTTTCCAGGAAGGCGAAACAATTCATGATGAACACGAGGGGACCTCACTTGCCTCCGGACCGGCAGAACCTGTAACAAATGGAGTGGGGACTCCCCAACTCACTACAACCTCCAACCCTAGCTCATGCAGGTTCTCACAGGCTTCCAGGTCCGGAGGCATTCAGTCTCTTGAAAGTGGGGATTACATCGTTTCTGAGCCTCTTCTATTTCTCCCTCCTGAAACCGTGATCCAAGAAGGAGATATTGTCACAAGCAATGTCCATGGGTATGAAGGCCCTTACAAGGTACTGCATGTCGAAGTCCTGTACGAGCTTTTCATGAACGCAAGCGGCGAGTACGAGATAGATCATCTCGAGGTTGAACTGAAAGCTGTGAAAAAACGCGGCTGATCTTGGGGGCAAAAATGGTAGAATGTGGTACAGTGACCCATGAGCAGTGTGAGAAGTACAGAGAAAAGCTTAGGGGCGAGGTACAAGGTTGCATATTTCAGGAAAGGGAAGACAGGAAAGAAGACCAGGATAGACTTGAAAAAGGAATGGAGAGGCTTGAGAACAGAATGGAACGGATGAATTCAAAACTTTCAGCTGTTGTTCTCGAGCTTTTAGTAGGGCTGATTCTTGGAGTCATTGCTTTCCTTCTAGGGAGGACTTGATGGCTGAAATGTTCCGGGTCAAGGTAAAGGGCATCAAGGATTTACAAGCGAAGTTTCGGCAAATCGATGCAGAAATGCAGGCCGTACTCCCTCAGGCCACCTCAGCTGGAGCAGCAGTCGTTGTCAGGGAAGCTAAGATCAATGTAGGCAAGGGTCACCCAGATTTTCCTGAAGTAATCACAGGTGCTACGAGGCGTAACATCAGAGAAGTCAGAAAAGAAAACTCTCCTGACAGATGTGTTTCTCAGGTGGGTGGTACTCTGAGTCATATGATGAGGCTCGAAAAGGGTTTCATGGGTACAGATAGACTTGGCCGTAGATTCCACCAGCAGCCAAGACCCTTCCTTAGACCTGCCCTTGACGAGAATGAAGAGGAGATCCAGAAAGCCTTCGAAGAGAGCATCAAGCGAGTCCTGAGGAAACGCAAATGACGATCATAGATGAAGCGATCCGGACCATTCTGACAAGCAATACAGCTGTCAAGAGTTTTGTAGGCACTCGGATCCACCCTTTCAAGCTCCCTCTTGGATGCACTCTTCCTGCCTTGTCAATTCACAAACCCTCGAATCCTTACCGCCAGATTTCAGGATCCCCAAGATTTCAGATTTCCTGCTGGGCAGAAGATTACCTGCAGGTTCAGCAACTCTCTCAGGTCGTTGAGGCTGCCCTTGAAGGATTCTCCGGGATTGTTTCAGGCATTGAAATTATCCGAATTATCCCTATCGAAGCTCCGGACCAGTATGAGGACCTGCCCGGAGTGTATCATATTCCGTATGATTTCAAAGTAATATTCAGGAAGTGAAAAACAAATGGTCAACTACCAGACAACTGTTCAGAAGCCGAATACGATCCGTTTCGGGTCTGCAAAGATCGAGGTAGGTGAGGATGTAGACAACCTCACAAACATCGGAGTTGCAACCGGCATAGAATTCACAGAAGAATTTGAGGCTGCAGTATTCAAGCCGAGTAACGCTCCAGAGATTCAGGGGCCTGTGATAAACCACACCGCGACTGTGAAGGTTGAGATGTGGGAAGTGGATCTTGAGAACCTTGCCCTTATCAGAGGTGGAATGGATCTTGTAGATACTGTGGCTGGAGATGCCGTCTCAGTTGAAAATGAAGCCCACACTCTAACAGGAACCGGACTTGTCAGGCTGAACCACAAAATGGGTGACGGCTCAGAAGTTGAGTCTATCGTTGTCACGGATGCTTCTGGGAATGCAGCTGTCCGGAATACAGATTACGTAGTCGCCGTGGATGCATCCGGGTTTACCTGTATCGGCAGGGTAGCAGCTTCTACAGTGATTACATCCGGAGAAGGTATTCTCGTTGACTATTCTTACACACCAAATGCTTCAGTGAAACTCTCAAGCGGTGGTCTCAACACCATTAACCCGCGTGTGGTCCGGCTGACGAATACCAACGCAGCCGGGAAGGAGTTCAGGATCACTGTCTATGCAGCAAAGAACCAGGGAGGTCTGGAGCTATCTCTGCCTGACGATGACGGAGACGAACCAATGAAACCGCCAATCGAACTCAGAGGTATTATCGATCCAACCAGGACTGCTGGCGATCAGTTGTTCGAGATCTACGATGAACAGGGGGTCTAATCCTGACTGACCTCCTTGACCATTTTGAAATTCTCGAACCCCCGAAAAGGACAGCTGACCTGAGAGGTGAGCAGGTTGATCTTTCCTTTATTCCGGCAAGGACAACCCTCAAATTCATTGATTTCTCGAAAAAATATGATGTGAAGAAGCTGGAGAACGTCACTGAGGAAAATCTTGACATGTCAGTCCTTGAGGACATGCTTGAAATCGTAGCTATGATTTGCCAACACTCAAATAAAAAAATCACAAAGGATTGGCTTCTTGACAATATCCCGGCTAACAAACTGTTAGGTTTTGTCAAGTTCGTTTTCTCCGGAATGACTCAGCTGAAAGATGAGGGAGAAGCTGGAGGCGAAGACGGAAAAAACTCACCATCTGGGACATAATCTCCCAACTCGGAGAGATGTATGCCTGGGCGACAAAGGACTACCTGCTTGATGAAATGACCCTTGACCAGATCATAATGTATTATCGGAAAGGATGGGAAGCTCGAAAGTTGTCAGCTCAGGTATTCTGGGGAGTCCTCGGAGAAATCATGCAGGGCAAAGATCCTGCTGAAGCCGTGAAATCCAGTGGTGTTTCAGGACTGGAGAAATTCAAAGAGGCACATCCAGAAGGCCAAAGCGAGAACGGAGCTTGGAAAGTTTCTAGGTAATCAAAAACTGTTCCGACTAAAACACGGTCAAAAAACGAGTAACTTTATAATAAAACGGTGGAAAAATGAGTGCTGGTGAACTGGTTGTTTCCATTATCGGAGATATGAAAGAACTGTCCCGTGTCTTCTCTCAAGTTCAGACTGAAGTTGGGAAAGTGGGAAAACAGTTCGAGACGATGGGGAAATCACTCAGTTCAGCCGGAACCAGTATGGCAGCCGGGATAACTGTTCCGATCCTTGCTATTGCCGGTACTGGTGCTCTTCTGGTTAATTGGGCTAACGATGTTGGAAAATCTCAGGGACAGGTAAAGGCTTCCCTCGGCCTTACAGCAGAAGAAGCAAACAAGCTTACAGACGCAGCAATGAACGTCTGGAAAAACGGCTTCGGAGACTCAATAGACGCGGTTAATCAGGTTATTGTTTCAGTCCGGCAAAACATGGGTGACCTCGCCGGTCAAGAACTTGAATCAGTCGCTTCTGGAGCAATCACAATATCTGAACTTTTCGGGGATGATGTCAACGAAGTAACAGCAGCTGCAGGCGTCCTAATGCGGAACTTCGGGATAGATGGACAGCACGCCCTGGACATCATCACAACAGGCTATCAGCAAGGCGGGGATTTTTCAAAAGAACTCCTGGATACCCTCCGGGAATATGCTCCGCAGTTTCAGGCCATGGGTGTTTCTGCAGACGAGTTTCTAGCTATTCTGATTTCGGGTGCAGAGGCGGGAGCCTGGAACCTTGATAAAGTAGCTGACGCAGTCAAAGAGTTCAATATTCGTGCCCAGGACGGTTCAGATCTTACAATAAGCGGGTTCGCAGCTATCGGTTTAAGCGCGGACGAGATGTCCCAGAAAATAGCAGCCGGTGGGGACTCTGCAAAAGAGGCTTTTATTGCTACTGTTGCCGGACTTATGGCTATCGAGGACCCTGTAAAACGTAATATAGCCGGGGTTGCCCTGTTCGGAACTCAATGGGAGGACGTAAAAGCTCAGGTAATTGATGCCACAGCCTCCGGGATACAAAACGTCCAGGACGTTGCAGGCGCGACGGATAAGGCTGCTAAAGACGTTGCCGATTCGAATCCAATGCTCGCGCTTACGGAAGCCGCACGGGATCTTCAGGCCGACCTGCTTCCAATTATACAAGGGCAGATAATTCCACTTATCACCCAGGATCTGCTTCCGATCCTGACAGGAACACTGATTCCTTTCATCGAGAATGTCGCACTCCCGGCTATATCTGCATTTGTAGAAGGATTTGCAGCGCTGCCTGAACCAGTCCAATTGGGAGCAATTGCGTTTACAGCATTCATTACCGCACTCGGTCCGATCCTCATGCTTGTGGGCGCGGTAGTATCCTCAATCGGAACTCTCGCTACTGCCGTGGGAACTGGCGGAGTGCTGGCCACAGCTTTTGCCTCTGCCAAACTCGCTATTACTGGATTCCTGACAACTCTCTCAGGCTTGGCTCTCCCTATTGCAGCTATCATTGCTGTGGTTGCTGCTCTTGCGCTTGCCTGGAAAAACAATTGGGGAGATATTCAGGGCAAAGCAAAAGCTGTATGGGACTGGCTACAGTCCGAAATGAATAAGCTTGTAAACAGGCTTGAATACTATTATCACGCCCTTGTTATGGCGATTAGTGCAGCCGACCTTGAGGATAAATGGGATCGCATTAAAAACCGGCTCGAATACTACTATCATGCTCTTGTGATGGGTGCGAGTGGTCTGTACAACGACCTGAAAAAGTATTGGGATGAACTGTCTACCGCACTCGAACCCGCAAAGGAAAGTCTCAGTTCAGCATGGGACAGTATAAAAACGATCTGGGAAACGTTCAAAACCTCGTTCCTTGACAGCATGAGTACCCTGTATGAGAACGTGAAGAAAGCTCTCGAACCCCTATGGGACACCCTTGATGAACTGTGGCAGCAACTCAAAGAAGACGTAATTCCTGTCGTCCTTGACTTCCTTGGCTCTTTTAGCGGCTCGGCCATGGACGACGCACAGGGCGATATCGATTCACTCACGGGTATCATTAATTTCCTTAGCGAGAAACTCAGTGAGTTCCTCGATTGGGTAGCACGTCACCCCGAAATCACCGAATTTGTTGCCACAGTTGCGGCTATGGCTGTAGCTATACCGGTTGCTCTCGGTCTTTTAGCTGCCGGTATTGTCCTGTTTGTCGCAAAAGTCGTAAGCCTGTTTATTGAGCTTGTCAAAGCCGCATATGACCTGTATACTGATTGGAAGGCTCATTTTGAAAATTTGAAGACTACAGTAACCCAAGCTATTGATTATATCATTGCAAAGGTTCGGGGTTGGTATACTGAAAACGTAAACAAATTCAACCTGATTAAATCTGCCGCGTTGGATTTACTGAATAACTGGCGTACGCATTGGGACAATATCAAGACCACTCTAACGCAGGCCGTTTCTGATATCGTCACAAGATTACAGGGCTGGTATAATGACACCCAGGCCAGATTTACCCAAGTAAAAACAGCCGCTCTAGCCCTTCTCATTGACTGGCGTACTCACTGGGAGAATTTCAAATCAACATTAACACAAGCAGCAGCTTATATCATGACCAAACTGCAGGGCTGGTACACTGATACTCAAAATAAATTCAATCTGGTCAAAGCAGCTGCCCTTGATATTCTCAATAACTGGCGTACACACTGGGAGAATTTCAAGACCGCTCTCAATCTAGCTGTAGCTAACATTATTGCCAAGTTGCAGTCCTGGTACACGGACGTACAGAACAGGTTTAATCAGGTCAAGGCGGCGGCTCTTGCTTTTTATAACAACTGGAAAGCAAGGTGGGATTCGATATGGAAGACCCTCAGCGATGCTAAGGACTACATTATCAATACCGCTCAGATGCTTTACAACGATCTGCTAAACCGGTATAACCGGATTAAAGCGGAGCTTTCTAACCTGCTTACTGAATGGAAGGCAAGATGGAACGAAATATATACGTCCGTAAAAACGAAGGCTACCGAGATCGTTAATGAGGTTTACGGGATTGTAACCAAACTTAAAAACAAGGCAACCGAGTTTTATAACGCAGGAAAGAACCTTGTCCAGAACTTGATAGACGGGATCAACGACAAAATTTCTTCTCTCAGGAAAAAAATAGACGAACTAACCTCAATGATAGCCGACTATTTGCCTATGAATAGTCCGTCATTGAAAGGTGCTCTTTCAAAACTCCCAAAATGGGATGACGTTGTTTCAAGTCCAGTCGCTAAATCGCTTTCTTCTACAGTTTCAGCAGCTAAAAGCGCAGGGTCCTCCATAGTAAGCTCTATCGCGAGCGGAATATCCTCAGCTGCAAAAACTGCATACAACGCTGCCTCTTCTGCCCTTAAAAAAGTCAAGAGCCTGCTCCCTCACTCTCCTGCGGAAGAGGGACCTTTCTCAGAAATCCCTAACTGGGACTCTATTTTCGTTGACCCCATGAAGGAATCAATCGCAAGGACAGCCGAGCTTGCAAAACCTCTCAGTCAGGCTCTTAGTAGTGTTCGTTCTCCTATCGATTCCCTTTCTGGTGGACTCGGTCAGGTTGCAGCTGTCACAAACAACAGCTTTGCAGGAGACACGATCACAATCGGACCGAACACGCTGGCAAACAGTGTAGATGTCAGGATGCTGATTGAAGAACTGAACAAATACACGGCAAACAAGAGAAGGGCAAGGGGGCTGTACTCATGAGTGAATTAAGTGATTATCTGATCCCGGTTACCTTTGCTGGTCTACCGGTCTCAGCCTGGCAGGATTCTGAAATTAACTACACGATCACGGCAAAGGAAGTACAGCTGTACTCCGGTGATATTCACGCTTCCCTCAGCTCGAAAAAACGGTCTTTCCCTCGGAGTTTTGACTGCTACACAGAGGACTATTCGGAAATTGAAAATCTCGTTGACCAGATAGGAAATTTCGATATTCTTGTTATTAACGGTGAGAGCTTCACGGACTGTTACATTTCGGGATTCGGCAGCATCAAAGAAGTTGTCAGGGGTTCCGGAAAATTCGTTTACAATATAAAATTTTCACAGGCTGATCAACATTGAGTGGACAAGGTACAGGCGTGGTCCCTGCAATTGCAATTGACATAATTTCCAGGGACAGGGAAGGAAATGTGACAGAACATATCAGGATTCATCCTAATGGACGTGAGGAAGTGATAAAACGGCGACAATAACGGCAGATGGTCTTGAAGCAATGGCAAGAATGTTGAACGGTGTTTCTGCCCCTGATCCATTTATTTATATTGCTACTGGGACAGGAGCAACGGCAGAGAGCACATCAGATACAGCTCTCGAAAATGAAAACGCTCAGTATGGGGCACAGAGAGTACAGGCAAATTGTAGTTTCACAAGTCCTGGGACTTCCGTCTGGTCTTATCTTTTCGCGTTTACCGGCTCGGTAATCATCAGAGAACTTGGAATATTAAATGCTGCCTCTGGAGGAACTCTGCTTCTCAGGCATGTTTTGAGCGAAAATAAACCGTACTCAGATGGCGAGTCAGTGGAAATTGCGATAACAAACACTATGATGAGAAATTCATGAGGTAGAAAAATGGCACTTAACAAAACAGCAACACAGATTTTAAGCGGTGCAACTGTAGCAGCAAACAGTTCCAGCTCTGCCAGCACGGGAGTTGACCTTTCCCAGGCTGTGGATTTTGGTATTGGTTATCAGATGACATTCCACGCATCGGCGACAAAAGGAGCCAGGGTTGAGCTGTTCGCGGATCCAGAAGGAGCTTCTGTCTCTTTCACTGTGGGTACTTATGCAGATCCGTGTGACAGCGGTGATGTAGATGTAGATGCTGGACACCAGGTCCAGGGATTCGTTCAGATGCAGCGGGCAGCTAAATTTGTCAAGGCGAAGGTAAGAAACCTGGATACAGGCCAGAGCATTACCGGAGCAAGCCTGTGGGCTATTGTGCAGACTCCGTAAGGTGAGACTGTGCAGCGTTACCTCGCCTGGAAGTATAAAAAGGAGCTTCTGATCTCGAACCCTTCAGCTACCGAAGGTCTTCAGGTTTTTTTCACCCTGCCGTACTATCCTGGCATGAGGTATGATTTTAGGGACATCAGGTTTACAACAGTTAGCGGAACTGCTATTCCGTACTTCATAGAGAGCGTAATTAATTTTACTTCTGCTTTTGTGTGGCTGAAACTACCGGCTAACACAGATTTAATCTTATTATATTATGGAAACGGAAGCGTAACTTCTGCAAGTGATGCATCAACTGTATTCGAATTGTGGGATGATTTCTTAGGGACATCCATAAACACTTCTGTCTGGAACGTTGGAGGCAGTGGAGGATCAGTATCCGGCTCAATCCTGACTTTACAGCACTCATCTTTGAGCGGATACATCGAGAGTAAAACTCTGTATGTTCCCAATTCTCTGGTTGAAATGCGGATAGCACATCAGTCAGGACAAAGAGGACCGTTTGGATTCCGGAGCACGAGCACACAAAAAGCAGCTGCCTGGCAGGGTGCAGCTGGTAGCCTCCTGACAGACCACAGGTTTGCACACAATGGTTCGTCAGGGGATTGGGACAACGATGGCGTAAACCGGTCTGGATCGGTTTACAACATATACGGAGTCGCACATGTAGCTGCAGGCCCCCGATACTATGTTAATTACTCGTACAGGGGAGAGATTACGACCACAGTACCGGGTGCTGTAAACCTCCCTGTTCAGATTTATTCTTATTATGGAGAAGGATATATCAAAGTAGATTGGGTTCGTGTTCGGAAATATTCAGCCTCGATGCCCGCAATCAGTGTAGGTAGAAAACATATCAATCAACCGAAAACTTTCACGTTGCCTGAACCTATAACTGCATCAACTGCAGTTGAGATGGTACCAGAAGTTTCCCTAAAAGGATTCGTCAATGCTTCGACACAGGTATCAATGGTTCCTGTTGCCATGTTCAGGCAACCACTATTCTATCAGCCTGCAGTCACGGGCCCTTACCAGCAGTGGAAGTTCAGGGGAGATGTCCGGATCGAAACTCTGGACAGACCTGTCCAGATCAGCATACCGTTGTCCCCGGGGATGGCTGTAGATGGTAGGGACCTGAGATTCTCTGACACTCGAGGAAACATTCTAAGATACAACCTCGAGTCTGCAGAAAACAGCATGTTTTCCTTTTGGGTTGATGTTCCGGAAGATGCAACAAAAATCCATTACTATTATGGCAACGGAGTAGCTGTATCTGAAAGTGACGACAGCATAACAGGCGAGCCCTCTCTACTCACTGAATATTACCTCCCTGAGATTCCAGGCCCTTATCAAAAGTGGAAATTCTTGGGAGATATTGAAATTACTGACATCCCTGCAGGGGAAACTGTCCAGAGGGTGAACATCGACCTTCTTCCAGGAATGAACTTGGACGGGAGAGACCTGCGTTTCTCAAGCACTGAAGGACAGGAAATCCCGTATAGAATAGAGTCCCTGGAGAGCGGGGTTTTCACCTGTCTCGTTGAGTGGCCTGCAGGGACTTCAAAAATACATTTCCATTATGGTAACGGAACGGCTGTTTCAGAGAGTGACGGCAGTATAACTCTGGATCCTATTGTTACCACGATGTCTATGCCGTCCTCGATTGCATATCCTCGCTGGAAATACCGGGGGGATATCCGGATAAGTGCAGTTCCTGCTGTGGATACTCAGATCCTTGTAGATATTCCCAGGCTTCCCGGGATGACTCTGGATGGCAGGGATCTGAGGTTCTCTGACAATGCAGGAACTGCAGTCAAGTACTTCCTGGAGTCCTCGGATTCAGACTCGTTTTCCGTATGGATCAGGTGGCCGGCAGGATCCTCAAAGATTCACTTCTACTACGGTAACGGTGCAGCAGTTTCTGAAAGTTCTGCAGCAGATGTTTTCAATTTCTGGGAAGATTTCGACAGCCTGGACCCCGGTGTCTGGACTACATTGGCAGGCTCTCCTGTGATATCTGATTCAAAATTGTACCTCAGCAGCACAACTGTCAACTCCCTGCTCAGATCGGTTTCAATGTTTGGGACAGGGACGTTGCTGGAAATGAGGATGTATCACGCTCAGAACAACCAGATGATATGCGGGTACTGGTCCTCGGCAAATCAGAGGGCCTGCTGGCTGGGTGCAAGTGGCACGTCTAATTATGATTATATGCACACCCACAATGGCAGCACGTCGACCTCTGTAAACGATAACGTATACCGTTACGGGACAACGTTCTACAAGTACGGAGTTGCATATAATTCAGGTAGCGTTGTATTCTACGTGGATGACGCGCTGAGGGGCACGATCACAACCAACGTACCATCTGGGGACCTGCCTATAAGTCTATATAGCGAGGTCAATGCCGGAGAGCTGGTCATTGATTGGATCCGGGTCAGACAGCAGACAGATGCTGTGGCTGCTGTGGAGAAACATTATCCTCAGAGTGTTTCAGGTTTCCAGATTGAAGAGGTGCAACCAATCACGGCTTTTGTTTCCAGGCATCACCCGAGGTGGCAGGTTCCGCTCAAAATAGATACACCTGTTGCAACTGCTGTCCTTGAACGGCACTACCCCAGGTGGCAAACTGCGATTCGGTACTATGACTATATTGCTCCACAGGCATACGTTTTCATGCAGCCTGACGTGGTAAAATGGAAGGAACGCAAGGAGCTTAGAGATTACTCTGTAGGAGCCATTGAGGTTTCGAAATCCATCAATGATACTTACCTGCAGTTGTCTACTGAGTTTGTGGACCTTGTCGTACCTCCGGAGGACTCGACGATCAAACACGTTGCCAATGATTCGCAAGGCAACCCTCACCTTCTCTTCAATGGAAAAGTTGTTGCAAACAGCTCTGTAATGAGATACAATGGAAATTCGGTATCCATGCAGGCAGCTGACCTTTCAAGAAACCTTGTGGTCCAGAAGGTCCCTTGGAACTATCAGGTGGTGGATGGCGAGACTGCCTCATGGCCTTCCTGGATCCAGACTTTGCTGGCGCCAGAAGAAACTGGTGTATATGCGAAAACTTTGACAGACACTCATAAAGAGCCTAAACAGTTTGTTTTCAACCCGAAGACAACCCGGCTGGAAGCAATCAAGGAAATAGCTGGCTATGTTGGCTGCATGATCCATATAAAGCTCATTACCCGGGAGATTTCCGGGCTTACAGTTACCAGGCCAGAGTTCTACCTCGTGCAACCTGAGAACATAGACCTGAGCGCAAACGGGTTTGATCTTCCCGCTCCCATCACCCTGATTTATCCTGATCCCTCTCTTGTAGATGAACCAAAGATAGTTTCGGAACCTGAAGAAAAGTACAACAAAGTGACGGTTCACGGGATCCTGAGCGAGACCGGGGAAACTGTTGTTGCCTCTGCTTTTTCTGCGGCTGTCTACTCAGGTGAACAGAAGGCAAGAGAGTACATGATAGAGGACAATTCAATTTCTGAGAAGGGTAGCACAGCCGAAAGAGAGGCAGTCAAGTGGTTGTTGTATTTCCTGACACCCCGGGCAAAGGTGTCTATGCAGTTCGTTGACCGGTTCGACCTGGAACTATATCAGAGGATCCGGTTTGGCTCTGGATTCTCCAGGGGTCTACAAGCTCTTACAAGCTCCGTTCAGGTCCCCGTGGTCTATGCCTGTGACCCCAGGGATGCAGCGAACAGTACACACTCAGTTGATGTCTCAAGAGTTCCGCGTCCATCATGGTTAAGGATTTCAGAAATGAAATATCACAGTGAACACGCTCTTGAAACGGTTGATGTTACTGCAATTACAGATTTCATCTATTCCTCGGTTGATCCGGTTGTCCCTGATCCTTACTCCCAGTACCTCAGTCCCGGGTACATGAAACCAATCATCGATGACCTGGTCCAGACTACACAGACGATAGTGGACGATACCATCGAAAAGCAGTTGACTCCCCAGAGCGGTACTGTCCTGTCAGTGAACGAAGAAACGAAAACGGCAGTCGTGCAATTGGCGGACGGAAAAATTGTGACGGTGTCACTGGCATGACCACTGTATATGTTTCGAGCCTGGGAACGGACGAATATACTGTTGACGGGATAGACGATAATGCCCAGATCAACCAGGCTCTTGAATATGCACGTCTTAATGCTTCTGACGAAGAGCCTATCACTGTCTACCTCAGAGGTCCTTTCACCTATCAGCTCTCATCCTGGCTTCTTATCGGGGACAATACTATCCTGACTGGAGACTTTACGGCGATTCTCAGGCTCAAGGATAATGCGAGCTGGGCGAACATCTATACTGAAGCAGATCCTGGCACTGAGCCTTTTATCAAGCAGGCTGTAAGTCCTATCCGGAACGTGGAGGTACACGGCTTTGAGATTGACGGAAACGATGTCAATCAGAGCGGGTATGTTGGCGGGAAGATGAATTACATTGTAATGTTTTTCACTTACGGAACTAACATCTCCATGCACGATATGTACATCCATGACTGCCTTTCGGATGGCATGAGAATGGATCGAGGAAACAACCTTTATTTTTACAATAATGTTGTCAAGCGGATGGGACACGACGGGAGTTACTTTATCAGGTCACAAAATTTCCTGGTATTCGGGAACAATACCGAGATAAGAAGAAACTCTGCACACCGGGTATGGAATACCGGACATGGAATGATTTTCAACAACTACATGAAGCCTTATGCACTTACTTCGATTTCCGGAAATCCCGGGATCCAGATAGAACATTCAGATGTCGCTTATGACATGTCAGGGGTAGAGGTTTTTGATAATGAGATCGAAGACCCTTGGGGAGAAGGCTTCTGGATAATTGAGTACGGCACAGGTTATCAGCAGAGCGATAAGGGGCTCTATATCCATGACAATATTATCAGGAGAGCTGGACGGATTACCACAATTAACTATAACGCAGGAATCGCCATAGGTGGCTGGAACGGTACAAGGATAGAGAAAAACATCATTGAAGACTGTTATAACTGCGGGATTCTTGTCAACACGTCTCCTGTTTCCGGGACTTCCAAACTTTACCTTATCAACAATACAATATCAGGAACTGTAGAAACTCTTAACTCCACTAAGCAAGCCTGGACTGGTTGGGGGATAGTCAATACTGATCCCACTAACACAAAACTCTACATTGCCAACAATACTGTTTCTGACAACGAGAACGGGAACTACTACGACGAGCTGACAATGATCCCGTCAACGTTTGTCAGCATGTACGTCCCGGAACCTACCTTTACCGCTCAGGACACACAGCTCGGAGTCCAGCCTGGAGATTGGGGAATAGTCCTGCCTGCTGACAGTGGGAAGTATAAGTACATTTTTTACCCGGTCAAACTCCCTCGAGTAGGAGCGAAGGCTTTGATTTACCCTGCTCATAGCAGGCAGTATTACCTGCTGAGGCTGGCAGAAGGAGCGAAGCCTGGTGAGCGGATCATTTCAGTGCATGACAAAAAAGGGAATTATTGGGGGATATCCGCGCAGTGATTACAACCTTAGTTCTTTTTTCTTTTCTTCTGAAATCGCTATGAGCTTCATCTGAAACTCCGGATCTTCCATTGCATACCTGAGCGTCTGAATAAGATCATTCTTTTGTTCCTGGACTTCCTGGAAAGCATCGTTGCTCAGAACTAAAGAGCACTGAGAACAGAACCTGTCTTCCGGTTTGAGGACGTTGTTACATCGAGGACATTTCTTTAGAACGATCTGCCTGCGGTCATCTGTTTTGAGTCCATAATGCTCGAATATCCTCATATTCATATCGTCATCTGCGAAGTTCCCGTATGTCGAAAACATCTGTTTTGAGTCCTTCGTCCAGCCTGCTCTGTAATTGATATCCTGCTCTCTGAGCCCGTCAAGGATCCAGCACGTGACAGCATAGTGTCTGAGAGTGTGAGGGTGAACATGTTTTGATTTATCTAACTTTTTCTCGACCTGTTTAAACACATAGCATGCCCCTTCATAACTCAGAGCTTCATACTGCAGAGTACCAGTGTTTGGTTGTCTGATCCTTCGTAACGTAGTCCACAACGGTGCGTTAGGATCATTTCTGAGTGGATGTATAGCGAGCCATTGCTGTAGGTATCCTGCACTCCATGTCAAAGGTACTCCTTTCGCTGGCGTGGTCTTATTAGCTCCGGTCTTTGATAAATACAAAACTACTCCATGTGGGGTTTCAGTAACGGAATTAGTACAGCAGGCCAATAAAGCTCCTATCCTGATACCTCCATCGGCACACACAGCAATTATGGCCTTGTCGCGAGGATGTGGTGCTGCTTCTAAAAACTCTGTAAATTCTTCTCGCGTTGGTAGATCTTGAGGTTGTACAGGGGTAGGGGCATGTACCATCTTAACTTCGTTGAGTACCCAGGAAGGTACACCGTCCCCATATTTCCACTTCATAAAACTGCGAATCGATTTCTTACACTGGTTTATGGTGCCGGTTTTATAACCCATTTCGGTTTCTAAAAATTCAAGGAGCCTGTCATAATCAAAGAGATCAATTTCATAGAGAGGTTTGATGATGCCGATTTTTAAAATATGCTCACAAGTCCTTTTTAGCGTGTTTATGTGCGTAATTTGTGTGCTAATCTTCATGTTTTTCCTGCGAAGTGAAAAATAGAACTCTTGTATTGCTTTTTTGTCCTCTGCAGAAATTGTCTCCGAATCAACCACCAGTTTGATAGCGGCTTTCAGCTTTTTTTCAAAATTAGAGGGATCTTCAACTCGCGCCATAGAAGACAGAAATGTTTGAAGGTATATGAAGTAGACGCATATAATCCGAATGGGAATATGCATCCAGGGCTGGAACTGAAACCGCTTATTTTTTTGGAAACGATGAATCAAAACTTAGGGAGTACGCCTGGTTTCTGGAAAACTCAGGGTTTGAAACCCATCCAGTGGGCTTGAAAAAGCCAAATCCCTGGGGACTTTACGACATCTATGGGAATGTATGGGAATGGGTGCAGGACGAGTATCACATCAGCTATAAAGGCGCCCCTGCAGACGGAAGAGCCTGGGAAAATCTTTTCCCGAGCATATCCATACCAGTACGGGTAAGAAGAGGCGGAGGCTGGAACGGAAATGCAGGATGCTGCCGGTCAGCTGAAAGGCTTTTTGCGGCTCAGGATAAAAGGCTAAACAGTCTTGGGTTCAGAGCGGTCTGGGTAATCTGAACCGCAAGCCTTTTCAAAAAAGGCTTGAGCGAAAACCTTTTGAAAAAATTTGATCAAAAACCGGCGTGGAGGCGTGGTCAAGCGGCGCAACGCTTGATGATAAACCGGCGCATGGTTTCAGGACAGCGGTTGTGTTGCACCCTGACCCCTGTCTGTTTTTCTTTGCAGGTTCAGGCAGGGGTTATGAAATTTCAGGTGCTTATGTGATTTAGGAGGCGACTAATTTCCTGAAATTTCAGGTGCTTATGATGATTTAGGAGGCGACTAACTTCCGTGCCTGTTTGGTAGAGACACTAAACTATACTACTAACTAATATTTAATAATTTTGTTAGTTTTTTTGTTATTTAATATTACATAATTTGGATATTATCTTACATAATCTAGAAAATAATCGTTAAAGAGGCTTATATAAGATCTGGGCTGTATGCTCTTTAAGGTGAGTACAAAAAAATCGACATTTCTATTAAGTACAGGTAGTAAAACGAGACTTTTTTACGGGAGTAACTTCCAGAAAATCGGTTTTATGGTAAGTGTATAAGTGTTACCATACAAATGTGTACAATAAATTCAAGCTACCTGTCACTTACAAATTTAATGCGAGGGGTGGGATTCGAACCCACGAAATCCTTCGATACCAGATCTTAAGTCTGGCGCCTTTGGCCTGGCTGGGCAACCCTCGCGCTTTGAGAAAAAGATCAGGGGTTTTTACCATAAAAATCCGTTATGCGGTCATGCTCTAAATAAAGTTAAATTATTTAAAGTTTATTCTTTAACCCATGGAAATCACATTTCTTGGCACTGGAGTTGCGATTCCTCAATTGAATCGGGTACAGTCAGGAGTGCTTTTGAGGCTTGAGGACAAGCCGCTGCTAATCGACTGCGGAAGCGGCGTATTGAGCAGGTTCCCTGAGGCTGGGGTTTCCCATACCGAGGTAGATACAGTATTGCTTTCGCACCTTCATCTTGACCACGTGGCTGACCTGCACCCTCTTATCAAGGCAAACTGGCTCCGCGGAAGTACCAGTATGAAGGTTTACGGACCTGAAGGAACCGAAGAATGGTTTTTGAAAGTGCTTGACGCTTATGAGTATCTTCAGGAAGAAGTGGATGTGGATGTTATCGAGCTCTTCCCGGGAGAAGCGTTCACTCCTGATGGTTTCGACTGTGAGATCAGCTGCACGGCAGCCTCGCACAGCGTTCCGACTCTGGCTTACCGCGTGATAGGAGAGGATGGAGAGTTTGTCTATTCCGGAGACACCGAGCCCTCAAGAAAGATAATAGAGTTCTCAGCCGATGTCGATCTCCTAATTCACGAATGTTCTTTTCCCCAGGGCATGAAAGTCACAAACCACACCACTCCTAGCACACTTGCTGACCTTCTGGAAGAATCCGATGTAGAAATCGGAACTATTTGCCTCACACATTTCTACCCCGACATGCAGGAACATGAGAAGGAAACTATAAACCGCCTGAAAAGATACTTTGAAGGAGATGTGATTCTTGCTGAAGACCTTATGAAACTTGAATTATGATGCACAATCCAGACTGCATCCTTCAGGTAGTGAAGCCTTATCGTTAAATAGCAGAAAAACAGAATCATTCTCATACAGGATAAGCCTCAGACCTACCTTCTGTATGCGTTTAATCTATGTATTTAATCTGTACTTAATCTGTATACTTAATCTGTGCTTAATCTGTATACTTAATCTGTATATGTTATCTGTGTACCTTAACTTGCATATATTTATTACTTCTGAAATACAGTGCCTGTAATTATATTCTTGAAAGATCTAGAAAGCACAAATTCTATACCTTTATCACTGGTGATTAACATGGCAAGAATACTCTCAGAAACAGATATCAGTATTCTGAAAACCGTTGCTCCGGAATGTGAGGGGTATCTCTGTTCGGGCTCGGGAATGGCTTATCGTTCCATACTCCCTCCCCTGGCAAATCACTATGCGAAAGATGCCCAGGACTTCCTGAGGAGAATAAAGCTGCTATCCAGATATGACTTGGAATACCTTGTCAGGCTCATTCTATCAGGAGAAGAAAGCCTTGGCTGTGTTCCATTCGAATATATCGAGCTTTTCATCCAGAATGTCTCTGAAAGGCTGGGTGAGGAAATAGCGGAAAAGGTCAGAAACGCCTACAATACTTCAGAATGTCCTGATTAAATAATTAAAGGATAATTTAAAAATTTAAAAAGGCAGTAAAGAAAAGATTAAAGAACAATAAAAAAGCAGTAAAGGAAATATAAAGAGAAGAGCCCGTACACGATTTTCTATGCAGATTTTGAATTCATGAAACTTTTTGAATTCATGAAATCTGCTCACGTCCTCCCATATTTATCTTCTAGCCTTTCAATGTCATCCTCACCAAGGTAGTCTCCGCGTGAGACCTCAATGAAAACAAGGTTTTGACCACCGATGTTTGTAACTCGATGAATCTCATTCACCGGAATATCGACCGAATCTCCGGGAAGAACCCTTATTTTACTCTCGTTTTTAGTTACAAGCCCCTCTCCGCTGACTATGTACCAGTGCTCGTTCCTATGGGCATGACGCTGGAGTGAAATTTCCCCCTGAGGAAAAACAGTAAGGCTTTTGACTTTATATCCGGGCTTCTCCATAAGCACCTCATAAAAGCCCCATGGTCTCTTCTCTTCACGTTTGCGCTTCTCCAGGATGGTTTCATATACTTTTATGTACTCATCCACCATCCTGTCAACAGAAAAGTGCTTTTCCGCATGTTCCCTGCAAGCTTTGCGGGATATTGAATCAATATTTTGCACAGCTTCTGCAGCTTCGTCAATGTTGCTGACCAGAAAACCGGTTTCTCCATTTCGGATGAGCTCAGGCATTGAGCCCCTGTTCATTGCAATTACCGGCGTCCCGCTTGCCATAGCCTCAACAACGCCAATTCCGAAAGCTTCATCATAATTTATCATGTGCAGTAAAGCATATGCATTCGACAGGAGTTCCTTTTTATATTCAGGGTCAACATGCCCTTCATAAATGATCTGATTATTATCTATATAGGGCTGAACCTCGTTTTCAAAATAAGCCTGATCAGCAATGAAACCGGCTATTCTGAGTTTTCTACCGGTCTTTTTTGCAACTTCTATTGCTTCCCTTACGCCCTTGTCTCTATGCAGGCGTGATAAAAAGAGAAGATAATCCTGCGGTTTCTCGTTGAAATGGAAGCTCTCTATATCGATCCCATGCCGAACCGTTGCTATATAGTCCAGATCGCGACACCTGTAAGCATCACTTATTGACACATAGAAAGTTCTGTTATTGTACTTTTTATAGACAGGCAGAATTTTCCTTGAAGAAATGCCGTGGATGGTTGTTACGACAGGTGTATCAACAAGTGCGCTGTAGGTCAAAGGAAGATAATCAAAATGGTTATGGATTATATCGAATTCTTTTGCTCTTTCGAAGACTTCTGATATGTGCAGGCATTCATACACTTTCACGAGCATATCCTTATCTTCTTCATAAGGTCTCGGAGCTACAGCATGAAGTTTCGCTTTGGTGTGAGAATCTGCTGTTGCAAATAATGTAACATCAATTCCCCGTTTTACCAGGCCTTCAGTTAATAAAGACACTATATACTCCCAGGGGCCATACTTTTTTGGTGGTGTGCTCCAGGCAATCGGAGATAACATCGCAACTTTTATACTATCACCCCCCAAATCCACTGATATCCCAGACTTAATTTTTATTTTTTAATTTCAACTTTTTATTTTTATTTACTTTTTTATTTTATCTTTATTTACTTTTTAAGTCTTCAGATTTATTTCAATTTCAAGTATCCTCTTTTCGGATCGGTAGAGACCTCTATATCCTCTTCAAACCACCTGCAATACTCGTCAGGACACTGTTTCTCAGGACACTGATGTATATATCTCAAGACATCGTTGATATTTGCAGTAGCCAGGGATACGGATGTATCCGCACTTCCGTAATAAATGCGGAGTTCATCTTCTACAAGAACCCATCCACAGGGAAAAACAACGTCGTTGACATCCCCGCTGCGTTCATACATTTCACGCGGTCCGAAAACCCAGCCTTCCGACCTGTGGAGTACTTTTCTGGGATCCTCAAGATCAAGAAGAGCTAGCCCAAGCCTATAACTTGCTTTAGCCGTTGTCTGGCGTACTCCATGATACATAATTAGCCACCCATCAGGTGTACGCAGTGGCTGCGGGGATAATCCTATCTTATTGGCGTCCCACCATCCTCCTTCTCGAGCATATAGAAGAACCTCGTGTTCTCCCCAGTATTTCATATCTGGAGAAAAGGAGATCCAGATATTTGCCTTTGCACCGCTTATTAAAGATACGGGCCTGTGAAGCATTGCCCATTTGCCATTAAATCTTACAGGGAAAAGAGCAGCATCTTTATTTTCGGGAGGCAAAGTAGCTCCTACCCGTTCAAAATTACGGAAATCTTCGGTAAGGGCAAGAGCTGTTAATGGACCAGAATCAGAAAAAGCTGTATATGCTACAGCCCATTTTCCCATCTCGTCTATATAAGTTATACGCGGGTCTTCAATACCGTATATTTCTTCAGGATAGTTTACAGGGTCCGGAGAAAAAGTTGGCTCTGGGTCAATTTCCCAGCCATCAATCCCGTTCTCACTTCTTGCAATTGTAAAGTGAGAAAATCCCCTGTGGTCCTCAACACGCACCAGTAACAGGGTTATACCATCAACTATCGCAGCTGCAGGGTTAAATACCGAGTGCGCCCTGTAAGGCCAATCGTCAACAGTCAATATAGGATTCTTGCTGCATCTTACAAATAGCTCCCCATGGTCTTTCCAGATCATATTCCTTCTCACTCCGCCTGATTTGCTGACAAAAGGCTCTTTCTTTTCTCCAGAGCCCCATCATCCAGTTCACCGCTTGTGCTGGATTGCAATAATGTTGTACTGAAAGCTTTCTTCATGTGTTTGTTTAAAGAAGTTAAAGCCATAAGGAAGCAAATTACGGACTCCGCACCCTGGTTACAGTTCATACCATCGCGGTTGAGCCCGTCACAGACCGCACCTGTGGAATAATCATACATGACAGCTTGCAAACGATTTCTTCCGAGGAAATATTCAAAAGCGTATTTTGCAAGCTCAAGATATTTCCTATCACGCACAATTTCGTAAGCCGAAATATAAGCCTGAGTTAGATAACCTGCTTCGATGGGTTGTTGGTCAAAGATCGGTTTTTCCCCATTATAGGAATACCAGCCATCGTTTCCAACCACATCAAAAAAGTCACCTTTCCACTGGATCTCAGTGAGAAAATCGAGGGTAGCGAGCCCAACCTTCCTGTAAGTCCTGTCTTTTGTGTAATCATAAGCCAGTAAAAGGGCTTCACTTAATTTTGCATTGCTATAAGTTACTATAGGTTCAAACCAGTCCCAATCTTCTTTATGGTTAGCCTCGTACAACTCGACGAGAGAATCAGCGTGGCTGATAAAAATGGATTCAAAGTCGTCTTTACTTGCAAGGGAGTCTATGGGCTTCACGGCATCCCTGCGCGAATTAAATACAGGTTCGAATTCATCGACATCCACATCTGTTCTGAGAATTTCATATAAACCGCACATAGTATACGCTTTTGCTCTGGGATAGCTAAGTTTCTTCATCTCAGGCATGGCTTTGCTTATAAGGGTATGAGCAAGGGTGCGCATATTTCTCGAGAGGTAAGGACAGCTTACCACATGCCCAAGCCCGTAAATGGCACGCCCGAGAGTATCTTCGCTGCCCTTTTCATCCAGAAATTCCCTTTTATAACTCATGAAATTATGGAAATGACCTGTCTCTGTCTGGGCATGTTCAAGGAAGCTCATGTATGTGGTAATCAACTTCCATAGTTCCTCGGCTTTCTTTTGACTGTCTATCAATTTTGTCAGTGCAACAAGAGCCCGGCCTACGTCATCAGTACTGTACCCGTGATGGCGAGCCGGTACACCAAGATTGGAATGCTGTATAATGCCCACGTCATCGGTCAACAGCTTAAGGTAATCAAGTTTTACTTCAGGCAGCTCGTTTGGAAGGAAACTAAATCTGTTTGAGGTGCTGGAATAGGCACTGTAGCTCTTTAAGGCTTTGGTGAAAACTGTATTATATTGTTTACCTACGTTTTTCCATGTCATCTTCCTGCCAAAGTCATATGCTTTTTTGCGCATATTATCACACTCTTCTGGACTTTCTATTAAGTGCAAAAGAGAATCTCTAAAACCATTCGTATCTCCAAAATCAACAAGCAAACCTCGATTATCGGCAAGCATTTCCTGGGCATACCAGTAAGGAGTGGAAATTATTGCTTTTCCCATGCCAATTGCGTAGGTAAGAGCTCCGCTTACTATTTGTTCTTTGGAGAGGTAAGGAGATACGTAAATATCACTGGCAAGGATATACTTACAGAGTTCTTCTTTTTCGACAAATTTGTCATGGAACACTACATTCTTCTCAAGCCCGAGTTCTGAGACCTTGTTCTTGAGGTATTCCCTGTATGCTTCTCCAAAGTTCTTTTTAATCATTGGATGCGTGGCACCCAGTATTAGATAAACAAGGTCAGGATACTGGCTTACGACTTCGGGAAGAGCATCAAGCATACTCTCGATGCCTTTATTCGGGCTTAGAAGCCCAAAAGTAAGGACAAGCGGAGATCCTTTCAGGTTCAACATTTTTTTATATTTATCGCAGGTATCGAACGGATAGTCAGGCACTCCATGGAAGATCAATTCGATCTTGTCAGCAGGAGCCTTGTAAACATCTTTTAACATATCCACTGCAGTCTGGCTCATTACAATTAGTTTTTCGGAATACCTTATGAGCTTCTCAGTGGACACCCGATATTCAGGTTCAGGTTCCCGAATTACAGTATGCATCGTGCTTATTACAGGTTTGTTGATTCCTGATAGCAGAGCAAAAATGTAGTCTCCTGCGTTTCCCCAGAAAAGCCCAAATTCGTGCTGGAGACATACAATATCAATATCGGACTGATTTATGTAATCTGCAGCCCGGTAATAATCCTCGATTCTGTCCCTCTGGATTTGAAAAACGACTTCATCAGGATAATTGTGGGTTTCAGAGGGATCGTTCAAAGCGATTACCTCACAATGAATATCATTGTATCCCCAGGATACTGAATTTAAAAGATCGGCTGTGAATGTGGCAATCCCACATTCTTTTGGAACATAGGTTCCTATAAATAACACTTTCAGTTGCTTATTCAACTAATACCCCCAAAATCAAAGTAACTAAACTTAAAATCTAAACTTAAAATCGAAGTAACTAAACCTAGCTAATTCTTCATTTTATTCCCAGTGTATATTTACTGCATATGCCTCAATTACATACTATTATTCCCCATAATACTATATTAGCGACATACTTATAGAATCATATATTAATAAATTTTATCAGGGCTTTAAACTAAAGCTATATATATTTACCCAAAAAAATGGGTATCATGAAAAGTATATAGCTAAAAATTTGTAAAATATGGTTTACTGTTCAGCTCCTGCTGATCCCTGACAATCAGCTGATTACCAAATAGCTATAAGTTTATGTTGCTCACCCAATCATTCACTTTGCTAAGCTTCAACAAAGTGTGTAATAAAATGCTATATTAGATCTAATAGTTGTATTCTATGCTATTTAATATTATTTATAAATATATTTGTATGAGTTATCGATAAAAACTAAAAAAAATTTAAGAAAAGTTAGTGCCAAAAAGCTATTACAGGGTTTCAATCGTTGCCAGGTTGTTTCAGAATCATGCACCAGCATCAACCTTTAATTGTACCCTTTATCTATCCAGATCGGGATATATTTGGTATTAGTAATATATCAAAAGCTATGGTACAGGCTCAATTTTCAATAAAGAGACTTTTCAATAAAGAGACTTAAGATTCTTAAGCTGTAAGCTTTGATAGATGAGTTGCTAAGACCTTTCAGTCACCTAAACTATGTGCATAACAGGCTTAAAAATATTTTTGTAATAAGTAAAATACTTATTCACTAGTAAAAATATACTAAGAAGATTAAAACGTTTTTAAAGCTCTGGAATTATATGATTTATAAGATGTGTTTCATAGCGTAATATAAGGAACAAAGAGTAAAAATAGCCCGAAAAATAATTTGTGGATAGGGTAAGTGTTTGAAAGCTGTAAAAAACTTATTCTGGCAGATAAAAGGAATTCTACGATTTATACCATGTGGATTGTTATTTTCTGCTATATGTGCCGGTCGTATTATTGCAAAAATTCTTGATTTTTGTGCCTTTCCTGAGATTATGGACTGCTTATGGCAAATTGTCAAGCCTAATACCCGGAACCTAACAGCAATAGAAGAGCAGGAAGCGCGAAGCATTTTTGGAAACAAAATCGATTACCTGAGGGTGCGTATTGATGAAGCTTCATTCATTGCGTGGACGATAGCGAAGTTAAAAAGACGTTCGGGTATGGGGGTTTCAACCTTCCACACAATCAATTTCACCAGAAAGCTTAATACTGCTCCAGGCAACGCAGATATGAAATGGCTTATACATGAATTAACCCATGTCGCACAGATGGAACATACAGGTTCGCAATACCTTGTTGAAGCATTTCTTGCTCAGATAGGCGAGGGTTACACGTACAGGCTTGGTGCAAAAAAACATTTCCGTGAGTATAACCGCGAGCAGCAAGCCAGTATTGTGGCAGACTATTACATTGCACGCTTTTCAGGCAGATCAACTGCAATATATGATCCATATATCGCAGAATTGAGAGCTGGAGATTTATAAGCTATAAAGAGGATGCCAATTCTTGAGGAAAACTCCTCTCCTGAAGAAAAGACCTCAGAACTCTTAAAGAAAAGCAATTAGTGTATTATTTATACTGATTGAATTCTCTCAAACTAATACGTAATTATATATGCAATCGTCAACGAGAATAATTTTAAACAAAATAAATGATTAATTATTATAAAGTTAAGACTTTATAATAATTACTTGAATATACGAATATTAGATTTGGGTTAAACTAAATAAATCTGGGCTATATTCGGGTTTGAGCCATACTCGGGAAGGCAGAAGTGACTTTTGTCTACTTATCTGTACTTTATAGTACGCTCTCGTACTGTCCTGAGTTGATATCTGGGCTCAAGAATAAACTGTTTACACTTAGGAGGCGTATTTTGGAAGAGAATTCGGGGATACTGGATAGGGGAGGAATTGCAGATAGCCCAGCAAAAGATCAATCGCCTAAACCAGTTACACGGAAGAATTCCTGGCTAAATGTTTTAACATCCGCAACAATTTTCTACGTTCTCTTACTGGTGGCGTTGTTGCTGACAGGCAACCCCAACCTGTTCCCCAGTTTGGTGATAGTCGGCAGTTTTACAGTTCCGGTTGCCTACGTTGCGTTTTTATACGAACGCAGGCAATTTAGCCGCCTTAAGATGCCAACCGTCTCCCTGGCTTTCCTGTACGGTGGGCTTGTGGCTATTATCGCCACTTCTTTTTTAGGTCCACTATTTATTATCCGGTATAATCCAGGAGAGACTCTGGCAGTAGGGCTCGTTGAGGAATTTGCTAAAATCCTGGGGGTAGTGATGATTTCACGCCACAGGCGACATGACCAGGAAATGGACGGGCTGATCCTAGGCGCGGCAGTAGGGATGGGGTTTGCTGCCCTTGAAAGTACAGGTTATGCCTTTACGAGCTTCCTGATGAGTTCGGGAAGCATTTCGGCAACAGTGGAAGTGACATTATTCCGTGGTCTGCTTTCCCCACTGGGACACGGAACATGGACAGCAATTTTAGCCAGTGTACTCTTCCGTGAGAGCAAAGACTGTTGCTTCCGGATAAACCTGCACGTGATTGGCGCATACCTGTTTGTCTCCGTTCTGCACGCAATGTGGAATGGGTTGTCCCTGGTTCTTACTCCAGTTATTGGTCTTGAGCTAGGTGCGATCACCACCTGGGTTGTGGTAGGCTTTATTGGATTGTATGTGCTAGGGGCGCGCTGGCGAGAAGCGGTCAGGTTACAAATAGCTGCTTTACCAACAGAAACCGAGGCCAGATAAGTCTGAAAGAGGGGATTTAATTCCCCGGACAGACCTTTATTTGGCAAGCATTATGTTACTGGTCCATGTTGTGCAGAAACGATGGCAGGTAATGAGACCTTAGAGAAAAACGCTTGATATAAAGGTAAAGTACAAAAATAGGAGGAAGATTTTCTATTTTTGGACAGAAAAAAGTTTATTTAGATAATGTATAGCCCGGCACGGATTCGAACCGAGGTTGCAGGATCCAGAGTCCCGCATGATTGACCACTACACTACCGGGCTTCGATGATTTTTCGCTGCGGGGTGTATTTCTTTTGCCCTCAAGCGTATTTTCTAAAGGAAGATTTCGTATATATATCTTTCGGCTGGGGGAACTAACCTTTTAAATTTAATAATAAGAGGAGTTTCGATGAGGGAACTAACCTTTTAAATTTAATAATAAGAGGGGAATTCCTTCTTACAGGTTTTCTTCGGGCTGATTTAGAACTGCAGTCCACCACCAGCGAGCCATATCCACAAGATCTTTTGAAAATTGACCTGAGAGCCTGTACTCTTTATTCTTTATGGAGATAAGCCCGGCTCCAAGCAGTTTATTGCGCATCGCATAAAATGAGGCACGCCCTATCTGGAGTTCTTCCAGAAGGTACTTCCATTCGTCAGTCCGGACGGCTTTTCCTGCAGCCTGACGTTCTTCAATTATTGTTAGAAACTTTTGACCTCTGATAGCCGTAGCATCCTCTTGAAAAATACGCCGCATAAGGGTATAATATGGGTCTCTTGAGTTACTTATGCGGGTGTTAGCATCCGATCTTACCACAATAGTCGTTGCTGTTCGGGGTGCGTTTTTAACGATTGACATTGTCCATCAAGCAGTTGGGGGGTAAAATAGTAAACTTCTCAAGCTGTAGATTCGGCTGCTGGCGCCTTGGATGAGGTTACAATCTTCATGAGCAGATCTATATACTCCTCTCTCAGAAGGTAAACCATTGGGGTTTTATAGGATTCTTTATGCGCCCTTAGAATTCCAAGCTTCGAATGGATATACCCTACCATGGATGCGACCGTATTCCTTGTTACATTATATTTACTCACAAGCATTTCATGCAGTTCGTCAATAGTCGCTTTTTTTACCTTGAGGAAGATGCACAGAATCGCTCTTCGATATCCATTGGAATCAACTTCAAGAAATTTCTCTAACCTGGATTTAATTTTAGCTCGGATGGATACCATTGATTGCCACCTCTACTGATGTAGTAAACTATGTAAGTTATAGCTCTATATATAGATTTGTAAATTTATTCGTCCTGATGGAGATGGATATAAAAAATTGATATCCAATTAACAATTTTACTTTACTTAAAATCCAGTTTTTGTATACTATATATTCTTTCTCTAATATATCGTTTTTTATGTATCTTCTGAGTAGGATTTAATCCCAAATCTCTTTAAAGGCTATTCATTTTTAAGTGCTGCACTTTTATATTTTTATTTTTAAATTTATTATAAAAGTTTTACATCTATAAAGGAGAAACTTCCAGTTTCCGGGAAGGAAATTTAAAAAACTGATGTAATATATTTATCTAAATACATTATTTTCTTGTGAAAATAGATTAAGTCTGCATTTAACCTATTAAACCTGTCCGTTTTTTGTACTTATTATAATATAAAAACCACTAGTTCTCTGATTTTCTGGAATTTAAAAAGTTAAAATATTGACTTGAACATGAAAACTCTTTAATAAATTTATTCTGTCGGGGTTTCTTCTCATTCTTAAATTTTTCAGTTAGGTGTTCGTGTAAAAGCCAGGAGCTTTCTATAAAAAGGGGATTAGTATTAATAGGTTTATAACCTTTATAAAGAAAGAAAGTAAAAATAAGAAAAACACTGATAGCTTCAACCCTCTTAATCTCATCCAGGAGCGCATAAAAATGGAGTACAGTTACGACCTTAAAGGAAACTATCTATGCATTGGGGAAAACCGAATACCTGCTTACAGCCTGGAAGAAAATGAGATCGGTAATTGCACCAATTGCGATTCTATACTTATGAGCCTCAGCTACCATGCAGCAGATGAGAAAACCATAATTGTAACAAAGTGCACTTCCTGCGGGACTTTTTATGCAAATATCTATGATTCCGCATGGAACTGGATAGATGAGGTCCAGGTATCCCTGCTACCAATCCCTATTCCTATAAGTAGCCAGATTGTTGATGACTGGAAAGGGCTTGAGGCAATTCCTATGAAAAAGCTTGAAGCCGTCTTTTCCAGAGGAGAAATCGAAGCCCTTTTTGCCAGGGCAAAGGAAGAAACTCCTGTCCGTCAATACCTGTACAGAGCCCGCAAAAAATATAGACTCTTCGAAGAAATCTTTGATGTAAAACTCGCATTATAATTTGTTACAACTTTTTCTATATTCTATAATTTTTGCAATCTCTTTGATAGTTCAATTCAAGGTTTATTTTTGTGTATTATTATAATATTACATACGGATGAGATATTCTTCTCCAAAATAAATAATATTTATTTAATATACTCAAATACTTATAATTGAAAAATATTAATAAAGATTAATAATTTAAGTTTTATTAAATAAGAAATTATTTAAAAAATAAACATGTTATTTAACATATTTCACATTCCTAGTAATAACATGAATTAACCTTTTATGAATTAACTCTTTAGCTTTTAACTCCTTACATGATTAAATTTCTTAAGCTTAAGAGCTATGTGTTTATGAGGGTTTTAAAGTTAGTTTGTATACACTATTCAGGCCAAAAAATATTATATAAATATATCCGCATAAAATTTGGAATTAAATATTTTTTAAGTTCATTATATATAATTTAAGTAAACATGACTGAGATGTTCAAGAAAAAAGTAGAAAAAAAATGGAAGAGAAAGCGAAAAAAAATGGATCTTCCTCTAATTAAATTTTGATGAAAATGTTTTTTCCAGCAAGCTGTTGTCTATTAGATCCACTATTCCAAAAAATCTACTCAAGACTCTGATTCGAGTGAACAAAACTCCTGAACTGTAATAATTAATCCTGTATTCTATAACCATAATGCATATTCAGGATAACTTATCCTTTCACTTCTTTAGATCTTTCTTTTTAGGCCTTTTTTTCATTTATAAAAATCAGTTCACAACTAAAAAGCGCATTAAACATTATCATTCCTATATTCTATATGTATCGATTATATGATATCTGCAAAATGACATTTAGACCCCAATTTTGTGAAGTCGTTTATTCTATAGACTATATGAATATAGGGTTTTCTGCCGATTACTGTGTACTTTAATGCAAAAAGAAATGAAAGAAATGTAACCGAAAAAATAAGCATAGATATTCATATATATTATATGAATGAATTTAATTACTTTTTTCTGAGGTATGGACCCAGTAATCTTCATATATGATCCATTAAGAATATTAATTTCAATATTTAACTAATTATCTCATTATTTGTCTAAATTTTACCTATGTGTTTTTATCAAACTTTGAGTCGGGTAGTCTATACGATTCACTTAAAAAAGTATATTATAAATATAGGCACATTTTAATAGACTGTATAGAAAAATGAGATAAACATATGAAAAACTTAATTATTAGTTTTATAGATCTGAACTGAATCATCATATTTGTATATTTAATCTCATATAAAAACATAAAAATACTGTATTATGTAATATACATTACTTTTATTACAAATAAAGAGGATAGTGAGCATAATAATTAAATGTATTAGTTAGATAATATGCAACAAAGTAGAAATTTATAAAGTAGAACTTTTGAGAGATACACTTAAAAAACATATTAGAATACTATATAATAAACATATATCTTATATTGTATGTATTTTTGTAACGAAATTAATGCATACTAATCAGTAATAATATATATGTTTTATAACATAAGTTATAAAACATATTCTAAAAATTATAAGTTTAAAAATTTAACAAACAGATGGCAAATTAACTGCATTAAATTATCTATTTTATTGTATAATCAATAAATTCTTTTATAGATTTGTACCATATAAGATATATTTTAAGATATATTGACACAATAATAACTATTTTTTCATATGTTTAAAAGAATAAATGTATAGTAATTTTTCAACACACCAAATAAAGCATATATTAAATAATATATTTTAACTATCTGGATATTGTAACTGCAATAAGTTAGTTATGGATTTTTAATTAGTCGTTCTGAAATATATTTAATCTATTAGATATTTGTCGAGTAAATAAGTAGAATAAGAAATATTTATTCAAACTTAATTTATTCAGCTTAAAATAATCCCATCTATCATGCATCCCATGTAAAGATGTATAATAAATGCACTTAAAAAATGTAGCATTGATTGAAACCTCGTATAATTATAGTTACAGTTGGGTATAATTATCAACATGTATTTATAAAATATTTTTTCTGCTGTGTTGTATAGACTCTCTGGAACAAAAATTCCTTAAAACAAATATTTGATTTAAAAAGCGAGATTTTGTTATTTTTTCACCTAACTTTCTAAAAGCCTCATCGTATAAAAAATAATAAATTATATATTAATTAATTAAAAGTTAATCTTCTTTCAATTGAAATAATGTAAATATTAATTGAAATAAAAACTAAATAATAAAGTTTAAAAGCAAAGTTTAAAAATAAAATTTAAAAGTAAAAATTATTAATCAAGGCTTTTGAACCTATATTGCACATGCTTAATGGCTGTGAAGGCACAGAATCAATAAATTGAATTAGTTTATCAGACGCATTATAATATACCAGTAATGCACTTTGATTAGTGTTTTACTAATAATGGGGTAGCCCCTGTTTTAAAATTCAAGAAGAGCTCCATATGCTTGAGAAGATCGATCTTTCAAAAGCAATAACAAATGTTGAGTACAAAAAAAGCGAAAAATTGCTTAAACCCAAGCTTGGAGAACTGCAGCGGAAAGCCTGGGACTTAAAAATACCGGTTATTCTCGTTTTCGAAGGCTGGCATGCTCCTGGTATGGGAGAATACGTCAACCGTTTTATTCTTTCACTGGATCCCAGAGGGTATAGCTTCAATACCATAACCAAACCCTGCTGTGAAGAGCTTCTCAAACCCTTCATTATACGTTTCTGGTCCAGAATTCCTGCAAAAGGAAAAATTGCAATTTTTGATAGGAGCTGGTACAGCAGGGCAATTATAGAATGCCTGGGAAAAGAAAAAGCTGAACAGGAAATGGGAAAATACCTGGAAAAAATAAATTATTTTGAGCGGCAGCTTGCCGATGATAGATATCTTATCATAAAATTTTTCCTTCATATAAGTGAAAAAGAACATAATGAGCGTTTTAAAGAACTTAAAAAAGCTGATATTCTACTCATATTTGAGGAATATGAAAAAGAACTTAGCCGGGATCTTGACCTTATCCATAATTATAATGAGTATTTCCCTTTTGTAGAGAATATGCTGGAAAAGACCGATATGCCTTATGCTCCATGGACAGTCGTGGAAGCTAATGACAGGAACTTTGCAACTCTTAAGATTATGATGACTGTTATTCATGCGATGGAAGCTTCTATTGAGCAGGCAACCCGAACTTCAGCCGAAAAGACCCTTAAATACCCGGATCTGGGGACCGGCGGAGTCCCTCAGCTCAAGAATTCCATCCTTGAGACAATTGACCTTTCCAAAAAAATGGATATTGACGAGTATAAGGAATTAAAAAAGTTTTACCAGCAAAAGCTTGCAACTCTCCAGTACGAACTTTTCAGGAAAAAGCGTCCAGTGGTTGTGATTTTTGAGGGCTGGGATGCCGCAGGCAAAGGGGGAGATATCTATCGCCTTGTAGAAAATCTCAATCCCAGGCTTTACAGAGTAGTCCCAGTGGGCTCGCCCAATGACATTGAAAAAGCTCATCATTACCTCTGGCGTTTCTGTGAAGCTATCCCTAGAGCTGGACATATAACAATTTTCGATCGGAGCTGGTACGGTCGTGTCCTGGTAGAAAGGGTCGAAGGTCTCTGCAGTGAGGAGGAATGGAAAAGGGCTTACAGAGAGATTAACGAATTTGAAGAAATTCTGACACAGGCTGGAACGATTGTAATCAAGTTCTGGCTTCACATTGATAAAGAAACCCAGCTTGAGCGTTTCAACAGCCGGCTGGCTGATCCGAAAAAAACATGGAAAATCACAGCCGAAGACTGGCGAAACCGGAGCAGATGGGATGATTATAAAATTGCAGCCGACGAGATGCTCCAGAAAACAAGCACAACAAATTCTCGGTGGATTATTGTAGAATCAAATGATAAACGATATTCCAGAATCAAAGTCCTGAAAACCGTTGTTGAAATAATAGAAAAAGAGCTGAAAAGATAAACTGGGTTCTGGCGAGTTCTCAAAGTTTACTTTGGTCTTTCAGAGCTGGAAAGGAAATTCGAAGGAGTACTGAGCCTTCCTGAATCTTCCCGAAGCTTCTCAGGGTTTCTTTTGACATTCTTCTTCTCCAATCTGTACTGCATAAGAACAGGATCAATACCATTTTTCAGATCCTTTTCGTCAAATGGCTTTATAATATACCCGGATCCGGTATTCCAGATTTTTTCGAGAATTTTACGGTCGGAACAGGCTGTAAGGTAAACGACTGGAATGCCAGAGCGTTTTTTTATTTCCTTCGAAGCTTCTATGCCGTCAAGGTCACCTTTAAGCATAATATCCATAAGCACAAGGTCAGGTCTGGTGCTTTCAGCTTTACTAATGGCTTCCTCTCCTGAAGAAGCCACACCCGTAACCGTATATCCCAGATTCTTCAGCATTGCCCTTATTCCCATTGCAACAATGTGTTCATCCTCAACAATCAGAATTTTCCCTTCTACCATTACTCTTACACCTTATCTCAACTCCTCAGAGCCGGGTTTTAGCAGGCTTCCTGACCGTCTCAGGCTTAAATCGTGTTTCTTGTCAATCTTTATCTATACCTGCAGACGCCCCTATATAAATCAAGGTATATAACCTGCACCATATAGCATATGCCGAAAGGAAGGAAATCTATGCTGCCCCTGTCCCAGGCAAAATTGAAGGGATTTTTCAAGGGCTAAAGGATATTTTTATTCATTTAAAAATTTTAATCTCACTATCGGGAAAAATCGAATTCAATGAAAGACTCAAAGTATCCTGAAAACCCGGATTAAATCAATTGTTATAAGAATAAAATATATTTTCTTTGTGATTCGTGCTACTTAGTTGATTATATAAATATCTAAACGGTAACGCAGAATATAGGAAATTACAATCGGATAGATGTAATAAAATACATTATAACTCAATATAATCTCTTTTTAATCCGCCTAATATCTTTTCTTTAATGTTTAGCGAAGATATTCAAACCAATACTTTTGATATGGCATTTTTAGTGTTAAGCATACTTCTTTTATAATTTGAAATACTATCTATCAATATATAATATTATGTATGAGTTGCGGATACATGGAAATCAGCATAAATTACAATTACATCCCTAGTTCAGCTGATTAAAAATAAGTGAATAAATTATTTTGTACACATACTAGAATAGTATTCGCCGATATTCATTTCTCTCTCACACAAAGAAACCCCTAAACGAAGTCTGAAAAAGACCCCAAACGAAATCTGAAAAAAGATCAAAAGAGAAATTTATAAAAAGACACATGAATAAAGGCGCCAGAATAAAAGAAAAAGTTCTCGTGCCTTTAAAGAAAAAAAAGTAGATTTAGCGGCGAAGAATACCAGGATTTCTTAAAAATCTCGCAGGAATAAATATTCTATCGAATCTCTCCCTGGATTATTCTATTTTTCCTTCTGCTTAGATATTCCAAGCTTTTTCTTGCTGATTTATTCTGATTCTTCTTGCTGGTTTATTTTGATTTTCTTTTTAGCTGGGTTGTTCTGATTACTTTTCCTGATCCATCTCCAGTTTCTCTTTTTCTTTCCTGTACCTGTGCAGGGCTACTTCGAGGCTGCTGTGCAGGTCTTTCTCGTCAAAGGGTTTTATGATATATCCAAAAGGTTCGGTTTTCTTAGCCCGCTCAAGAATATTAGTATCGGAATAAGCAGTCAGGTAGACAACAGGAACATTAAACCTTTCCCTGATTTCCTTTGCAGCTTCCACGCCGTCCATGTCGCCTTTTAGCATGATATCCATAAGTACGACATCAGGGAAAGTGCTCTCTGCCTTGCTTATGGCATCCTTTCCAGACGAAGCCACACCTGTAACCGTATATCCCAGGCTCTTTAACATTCTCTTTATACCCATTGCGACGATATGCTCGTCCTCAACAACGAGAATTCTACCTTCTGCCATTTTTCTTCCTTCTGCCATTTTTCATTTATTTCAGGGCTTCATCTTCTGGAAAAACTAATTTTGAACTCGGTTCCCATGCTTCTGTCAAGCTCGATTTCCCCATCAATCTGATCCACGAGCGTTGTTACCAGTTGAAGTCCCAGGGAAGTCGTGTCCCTAAAATCAAGTTCTTCAGGAAAGCCCCTGCCATTATCTCTTACTATAAGAGTTAACCTGTCTTCTTTGCTATCTTTTGCACCTTTAAGATCATTAATCCCGTTAATCAGGCGACTGGATTCTCTGTCTCCTGAGTTCCCAGGGTCTTCTTCCTGCCAAGAGAGACATTCTTCTTTACTTTTGCGCAGCTCAATATAAATCTCTCCTTCTTTTTTCCCAGCAAAAGCATGTTTGAGGGAGTTTGAGACCAGTTCATTGACAATTATCCCAAGAGGAACCGCTGTATCCATGCCCAGAAAAACCTTATCAATATCCAGTTTCAAGCTTACTTTCCCGCTGTCAAGGGAATAGGACTGGAAAAGATAATCCGCAAGATTCTTAATATAATCTGCAAAGTCTACGCTCACCATATCTTCGGACTGGTAAAGTTTTTCGTGAACAAGTGCCATCGACTTGACCCTGTGCTGGCTGTCTCGGAAGGCTTCAATTACATCTTTATCCGTAAAGTTTCCGGATTCAAGGTACAGGAGCGTTGAAATAACCTGCAAATTATTCTTGATGCGGTGATGGATTTCTTTTTTACGGATCTCCTCCATCTTGAGAAGGGCATCCTCAGCTTTCTTATGATCGGTTATATCAAGGATAATACCCTGAAGATGGATCTCTCCGTCCTCGCTGCGCTGGACAAACGTCCTTTCGTCAACCCAGCGGACTTCCCCTGATTTTGTGAGAATCCGGTATTCCGAGGTGTAGTCCGTACAGCCGGTCTCAACACGCATTTTAACCTCGGCACTCATTTTTTCAATATCCTCGGGATGTACAATATCACCATAACGAAGCCTTTTCGAGGTGAAGTCCTCTACGTCATAACCCAGCCTGGTAATGTTTTCCGAGACGAATTCCGCGGGCCACATGGGTTCATACTTCCGCAGAAACACAATTACAGGACTTGTGTTTATTACTTTTTCCATTTCTTCCTTAAGCTGGTTAGAACGCTCAAGTTCTTTTGCATAATCCAGAAGGGCTTTTTCTGCCTCTATACGCTGGGTAGTAGCCAGATCAAGAGCCTGACGCGTCTTTTCGATTCCATCCGTAAGTAGCTTGAAATCGCCCTGCCCGTTTATGCGGATTTTCCGCTTAAAATCATTCTGCTGAAAAGCAGTAAAGACTGCATTTGAGTCGTCAATTATCTGGTTTAAGGTTTCGGAGAATTTATCAAGTGTATTTCCGAGTTCCCTGAACTCTCCCTGTACATCGACCTTTACCCTCTCTTTTAACTCTCCTCTTGCGAGTGCATTGGTCACCCGTATAGTCTCCCTGACAGGAACAATTACAGCCTTAAGGATCTCGTTAAGGCCTATAGGGATTTCCCTGAAATCAATTTCTACATCAGTATCCGCTCTGACATCAAGCCTTCCTTTAACAGCATCCTGGGCAATACTTTTGAAATCCCGAACGATTTTATCTATCGGTCTTGTGATGGAGAGGGCGATCATATATGCAAGGCCTGCCATAAACAGGATAGAAATTGCAGAGATGACAAGTAGCCTGTTCCGAAGATCAACAACACCTGCAAGCATTTCCTCTTTCGGGATTACAAGCACAAAAGCGAAATTCCCGGTTTTCACAGGTTCATAAAACATTACAACATTTTTACCTGTGGTAGGATCTTTGATCTCGATATATCCCCCTGTTCCGTTTTTTATTTCACCTGCGGCTCTGTTTATTTCTTCCGAATTAAAATCGTAGAGGTTCTTTTTCCCAATCCAATCCTTGCGTACAGGATGAGAGAGCAAAACGCCGGTATTACTTACCATGAAGGCATATCCCGTGTCAAAAGCTCGGACCTCGCTCACTTCCTCGTCTACATATTCCAGAGGTACATCTACTCCCCCTATCCCGATAAATTTCCCGTCCCTGAATATCGGGGAAACATGACTTACCATGAATATCCCTTCATAAAAGTACGGCTCGGTCAGGACATCTTCTTCTCTTGCTTTGGGCAGCTGATAATAATCATCCCGGTTATAATACAGCAGGGGTTCAACCGTAACATTTCCCTTTATCCTGTTATAGTAGGGGACGAACCTGCCTGTTGCGTCGTGTCCCAGGGCATTGACGTACTCCTCATCCCTGCCATCAAAGGCGTTCGGCTCATATCCCACGTAAACCCCTATGAGGTTCGGGTTTTTCTCAAGAATATTTTTAAGAACACTCACTACCTCAGTCCTGTTGGAAGCCTCATAATTTTCCATCGTAAGGGCAAGCGTCTTTGCAATTGCACTATTAGCTTTCATATCGGCATCAAACTGGTTTGCATAATTGCTTGCCATTTCGATTGATTTCTGATAAGCCAGCTTTTCTTCTTGGGAAGTGACAGTATTGATAATTACAGCTGTAGAGACCGCAAGTACAAGAAAAACCCCGACAACGATATAAATAACCAGCTTTGATTTCAGGGGGAAATTTTTAGATCTCATAATTAAGCTCCAGCTAGTTATAAAGGAGAAAGGGGAGACTAATTCCTGCTCTGACTGTACGGACTAGGCGGTTTTTAGATTTCGATCACTTCTCGGGACAGCTCTTTATAATGCATGAAAAGTTCCCTGCCCCATTTAAGGGCGCTGGCATCGAAGCTCATTACCTTCCTGTGGTCATATTTCCCCTGCCTGTCAAAAAGGCAGAGATACATAAACTTTTCAGTAACAGCAATCGTTGGAAGCTGGAGATTCTCCTCGCAGACCTTAAATACTGTGTTTTCGGAGTTGAGCAGGATTTCGAGTTCGTCCATGCAATCGTTTCTGAGTCTTTCGAATACGGGTTTAGTAAGCACGACCTCCATTTCAGCCCCGCTTTTTGCAAGCCTGGAATAAAGCGAAGGATAAAGAGGGTGGTAGTAAGAGATCAAGCTCATGATGCATCTGGATTTTATGAGATTCTCGGTAAACTCCCTTGGAAGGTCGAACAGATGGTTTAGATCGGGTTCGATTACCATGCATTCCCCCAGTTCTCCAAGCCGCATAAACTGTTCATGGGGTATGACGCTGGTATCCCGGCTTGCCCAGTACTCCTTGTTCTCCTCTATGACCTCAAGTGTGTTCAGGAGAGGAAGCATATTTCCCACGACAAGCTTCCCAATCTCCGAGAGCATATAGATATTCTCTTTCTGGAAGATCAAGCCCTGCTTTTTAAGAATTTTAATCTGGGGCATCATCGCCTTTGATGTCACATTGAGAGAGGTTTTTATTTGCTCAATGTCCCTTGGTCCTTCCATAAGCAAGAGAAGGAGATTTTTCCTTTTTTCAGAAAGCCAGATTGTATCGCATAAAGATGAACTCATTGCTCGATATTTATTAGAAGCACTTTTATTAAAAGATTATGTTAGATAAGAAAATATATTTAGAAAAAGCCTGAGTCATGCTTTTGAAAATAGTTCATGGTCTTATTTATTCTATTGAAATTTTCAATAGCATTGAAAAATCTCTTTACTTTAGAACCTGCATATAGCTCTCTCTTTTGCCTGAAACTTTTGCATGAGCTACGTGGATCGGGCTATATATTATCAAAACTATAAATAAATCACTTACCAGCAACAGAACAAACCCAGCATAAAATAAATCCAACATAAGAAAATTGCCTGAAGAAATGACGAACACCTCATAGAAGGCAAACAAAGCTTAAAAATGACACTAAAAACGACTAAAAAATGGCAAAAGAACTAAGCTGGTCACTAAAAACGGATTAAAATTGTAATAAAACGGAATTAAAATGGCAATAAAAACGGACTAAAACGGCAATAAAAACGGGTTAAAATGGAAATAAAAACGGGTTAAAGTGACCACTAAAACTGTTAAAAATGGCAATAAGAAAGTGAAAAATGACATAAAAACGAAAAAAATGGCGTACTAAAAACGAGTTAAAAAGTGAAACTTTAGAAACACCAAAAAACTACTGCATCAAAAAGCTGCAGATTACTCAGAGATTTATGTCACTGTATGCTGGAACATAGCTTTGACTGAAGAATCTCTGAGAAAAAACGAAAGAAGAAAGTTTCAGGCTTGATAAGCGGAAATTTTCTCTACTCCGAACCCCTACAAATGCATAAAAAGCATACCTGAAAGCTGTGGCACGTGGGAATGTCATAGCTTTCGGGTACCTCCAAAACCGGACACATTTAAGAAACAAAAAGATATAAAAAGATATTTCCGGTCTTCAGTGCTTTTTCTTCTTCCCTTTTTCTTTCCTCTTTTTCTGCCTTCACCCTTTATTTTTCTCCTTTTCTGGTTCGTTCTGTATTGTCAGCTTATTTTCCCAGGTTTTTTCAGGTGGATCTGACAACCTTTATGTATCGTTTGAATTTAAGATCTTGTAAATTTTTAAGCTATTGAAAAATCTAATGATACAGGTATTATCAGGGATCAGCTCCATGACCCGGAGTTGTTGAAGAAACTTAATAGATTGGGCTAAATATATTTAATTCATATAACACACCGTCAGGAAAATACTGAATCCTCAGTATGTACTGAAAGCAAGCAGGTTTTCACAGTAAAGTAAACTCAACCTGCGAGCGATTTGAGATTCAAAAACCATTCGAGTTTGAGAACTCATCAAAAAAGAAATGAAAAAACGTATTCAGTTTTGAAGTCTTTCAAGAAAACCCCACCAATAAAAACCCCCAATCAAAAAACCCCAATTTAAAACTGCTAAAATAAACAGCAGTTCCCAGGCAGGGTTATTGTCTCTGGCATGACCCTGCACTGGTATTTAGGTCTATGAGATTGTCACCGATACGCCGATTTTACGCCGCCGATTTAATACAACAATTTAATACAAAACTAATAACTTATTTTAGAATATATTTGCAAAAATATTTAATTCTTATGAATAAAGAAAACATGAGATTTCAGGGCGCAATAAATTTATCTCCTGCAACCACATGTTTCTAAATTCCTATCTGTATCCGGTAAACACATTATACCATGGACTCGCCCTGAGGGGACGTATCTATCTCTAAAGCTGTCTGGTTTTCATTCTGAGAATAGAACCATAGAGGTAGATAGAGAGTAAGCACGACAAAACCCACGATTGTGGAAGCCCAGCCTACCTCAAGGCTGTTCAGGTATACTAGTCCAATAAGACATAGAGGCAGGTTAAACAGCCCAAAGAATAGGGCTACATATCGCCAGCCTCCAGGGGCTTTGAAGGGTCTTTCGAGTTTCGAGAATCTAGGGTCAATTTTTGCCTTTACATACGCAAGCAGGCTGATCCCATTTGCGCAGACATAACCTATGGCTGACGCTGCCAGTATGGCAGCAGGGGTTCCCAGAAAGATAAAACCCATATTCAGGAGGGCAATGACAATCATTGCATTAACCGGAGTCCCGTGCGTGTTCATTTTGCCAAAGAAGCTTGGCAGGTTTCCTTCTTCAGCCATAGAATACATAGCCCTTGAAGCTCCAAGAAAGGCGGTCTGGATAATGAGAATCATTGCCGCAATTAGCATAAGGATTGCCAGAGCCCCACCTATGGGACCCAGGGTAATCTGAGCTAAAGGCAGCATGGGAGAGAACGGTTCGGCAAGGATCCCCTCAATTCCCAGGGTTCCAGTACAGGCTGCCTGAACCAGAATAAAGGTCACAAGACAGATCGAGCCGCAAATAAAGAGGGCTTTTGGAACATCTGACTTAGGCTGCTTATATTCAGGCCCGTAAATTGCTGCGGTTTCCCAGGCGCAGGCGCTCCACTGTGCCATTGCCATGAGTCCTAGCAGAATCAGGATATGCTGTATATCCCAGCTCCAGTCTGTGGGAAGCCAGGCGCCGGTAATGTTGCTGATCTCAATATGCCCGGTTACGAAGGGAGCTAGGGAAATAACAATCAGGGGGGCAAGAGAAAGCACGGCAAGAATATACCCGAGCGTTGCTCCGCCCGAGAGTCCTCGATAATTGACTAGAATAAGAAATAAGAATACGATTGCACCAGATGTAAGATACATAGCCAGGTCAGGTACATCTGCAAATGCAGGAATAAGACCTTTTAGATAACTCCCAATCAGGATCGAGAAGATTGCAAGCACAGGATTCCAGGCAAACCAATAGCTCCAGGCGCTGAAGCCTCCAAGCAGTTTGCTCCGGTCGTACCTAGTGTTTGCGTTCCGGCTCGTAAAAACACTCTGAGCGTATCCAGGAAGCCCGGATGCTTTCGGGAACATTGTAGCAAGCTCTCCGTAGGCAAAGTTCTGCATAAAACCTTGAAAGACTGATAGTGCCCATATAATTATCGCAAAGGCCCACACATAGTTTGCGAAATAACCTATGGAAGGAAGAATCAGCACAGGAACCCCCAGAGCAATTGCAAGACCTTGTCTCCAGTCAATTGTTCGCTGAAGCCCTCCGGCTTCACCGTTTTCGTCATTCATTTTTAAACACACTCCTATAAACTTTTTAACATCTTTTGACGATTTGTACAGCTCCTACAGCACAAATCGATTCATAAAAGGCTGCAAAAGGAAAAAGTGGGTATTCTAAAGAAATTCAATTCTTTTTCAGGAATATTACAAGGAAATATCACCAGAAAACATGCTTGAGTATAACATTTCTCAGGAAAAACCTGAGAAATATTTACAGAAGATTTATACCCACTTTTCCATATCCTTGCAGCTATTTCGGAGTTTTTGGTTCAGGCTATCTGTTTTCTAAAGACGTTGCAGGAATTTATCTTTATACCGAGCAGCTTTTCGATATTCATTTTCGCAGCAATGCCTTTTGCGGCTCCAGGGACTGAGGTAATCACACCGATATCGAGTTCTTCACGCAGCTCGCGCATGATATGCTCGTCTACAAGGTCCA